>WLWI01000298.1_pt1 | contig 55253 bp, 36 predicted proteins | sample 6701501 | NCBI WGS metagenome assembly WLWI01 (sample SAMN12718690, study PRJNA515312) | sponge metagenome | isolation source: marine sponge | host: Mycale hentscheli | place: New Zealand: South Island, Marlborough, Capsize Point | collected 2014-11-01 | reverse complement strand
CTTCTTCAACCACCGTGGGAAAGCCGATAATGGCAGGCATGGCATCCAATCCGAGACAGGGGGTGGGGAATGACTACATTTTGCACCAATTAATGCATACTAACCGCGTTTTGCAAAAGTCCAGTAAAGACTTGCAGCGAATCGTGGCCGGCGCCAACGACGTGCATCTCGACCTTAACCGAATCGGCGTCGCTACCCTGGGGCAGGACAAGCACCCGTTTGACCACCTGGGGGGCGGGTGTTTGCGCATCGCGTTTCAGGCCGCCCATGCAGCCGGCCAGGGCCAACACTAGCAGAGTCGCGCCAGTGCCCAGGAGCAGGGGCACTCGGGGGCGGGGCGAGTGGTTGGGATCGAGCAGACGCTCGACTCGTTTCACTACGTGGCCGGGGCGCGCCATGGCCAGGGCCAGAGTGGGCCGCTGGTCGGCGGCGGCCTGGAGCAAGGTTTCGGCATAGGCCAAGGGGTCGGCCCCCTGGTCCAGGACCCAATCGTCGCAGGCGCATTCGCGCACTTCGACCAGGGCGCGGGCGGCCCACCGCACCAGCGGGTGGAACCAATACAGCGATACTACCAGTTGGCCCAGCAGGTTGAAGAGAGGGTCGCGGCGTTTCAAATGAGCCAATTCGTGGACGATAATATCCTCAATATCCTCGAGGGCGGCGGGCTGGCTGCGGCTGTAGAGGTCGGTGGGCAGGGCGATGAGAGGGCGGCGCCAGCCCAGCAGGACCGGGGTTTGCAACAGCGGCGAGGTGCCCAATTGCACCGGCTGCGCTAGGCCTAGTGGACTCTGGAGGGCGGCCAGCGGGGCACTGTCTACCAACTGGACGCTGCGGCGCAGGCGCTGCAGGCGCCACAGACCGGCGCCCAGGCGTGCCAGGGACACCAGCAGGCCGGTGAAATACAAGCCGGCCACCGCCCATTGCCACCAGGGAGGGCCGGTGACGCCAAGGGCCGGGGCGGTGGCCGGGACGGGAACGGCCAAAGTGGGGTCAAAGAGAGGTACGGGGGCTGTTGTCAGGGGCAGGGCGGGGGCCAGCTGGGGAAGGGGCAGGGCCGGACCAAAGGCGGTCCACAAAGGCAGTAGGGCGACGGCGCCCAGGGTAGTGGTCCACAGCAGGCTGGACCAGGCCGGGCGTCGTCGCAAAAGTCGGGTAGCCACAGCGGCCAGGCCAATCAGCAGCGCGGCTTTAAGGGCGATGTCGAAGACGGCCTCGGCGATGGTGCTGACAAAGAGGGTTAGTTCCATAGTGGGCTCCGTTATTGGCTTTGCTGGCGGCGTTGTTGCAGGCGTTGTTGCAGGCGCTCCAATTGGGCGTCGTCGACGGCGCCTTCGTCGACCAGGCGCACCAGCAGGGCTTCGGTGGAGCCGGCAAAAAGGCGGTCGATAAGGCGTTGCAGGGCCGAGTCCTGGGCTTGGTTGCGATCGAGTTTGGGGCGGTATTTCTTGGCGTATACCGTATCGTCGTGGGCCACCAGGCCGCGCTCGGTCATAATGGACAGTAGTGAGCGCACGGTGCTGGCGGCGGGCTGGCCGGCCAGGCGCAGGCGGATATCTTCGACGCTGGCCTGCTCCAACTGCCACAGCACGGCGAGGATTTCGGTCTCGCGCTCGGTGAGGCCTTCGGTGCGTTTGCGGGGCATGGCGACTCCTGTTGAAGTAAACGCGAATAAATTCGTCTTTCAATCGCTAATTTATCCGCGATTGGGGCGTCTTGTCAAGTGTTTTCTGGAATTTTTTCGCGCCGTCGCGTCTTTTTCGCTCGGGCTCAGTTCTGTCGGCGCAGGCCTTCAAGGCGCCATTGGCCCGCAATGGCGGTCAGATACAATAAGACTGGCTGGGCCTTGAGGCCGGGACGGTGGGGGCGGAGCGAAACGATTAGGCGGCTGGTATGAAGCCAGTCGGATTGCAGTTTCAACTCAGGGGTAGGGGCTGTGGTACGGGCCAGTTGACGACCGTCCGGGGCCAGCACTTCCAATTCGTACTGAGTTTTCGCCCCGTCGGCATACCCTCGCGTCACAGCCAAGTCCATCCCCACCAGTCTATCGCCCTCCACGACAAAACCATCGAGCGGATTGACCCGGGCGAACCAATACCGCCCAATCGCGTCGCGGCGCTCGGTTAAAAAGCGCACCATATACGCGGCGGCTTCGGGGTCGGAGAACTGCCCGGTCTCGACAGCGGCGGCGATTTGTGCATCCGAAAAAGCAGTGACGATCTGGGCGCCCCAGAACGCATCGCGGTCCGTCATGTTTTCAAAGGCGGGGACCGGGTACATCGGCTTCCAGGCTTCGGGCCGGAACAACTCGTTTTCCAGATAGCCCACCGACGGATAGCGCACCGTCCTGGGGGCTTTCTCGTAGCCGTGGACATACAGGCCCAAAGTGCCCAGGCGGGTGAGGGAATCTTTCAGGTCAAAGCTATTGGCCTGACCGCGGCGGGGGTTGGACGGGCCGCGCGAATTGCTGCCCATAGAAGCGCCGAAGTCGATTAGATAATGGGTCAATACCCGGGCTTGGGGGTCGTACATATCCAGAGTATTTTCCTCTTTCATATCGGCGTGGTTGAGCCACGAGGCAATCACGTAAAAGCCCCGTATTACCCGCCGGTGCTGGTGCGGATAGATATCGTTGAGATCGCTGCGGCGGGTGCCGGTATAGGACCAGGGGCCCACCGGCCGGCCGGGCAGAAAGCGGCTGGCCAGGACCCGCACTGGTTTACCTCCCGGATTAGCCCGGGCCAGGACAGCGTCGAGGTCGGCCTGGGTGAGGGGGCGCTCCTGGATGGGATTGCGTTTGTCGGGGGTGCTGACTGATAGGACGGCTTCCGGGTCCGGCACCAGTTTATCGGGGTCGAGGACGGCGATATAGTTTTCCGGGGTATTATAGCCAGCGGCGTAGAACAGACGCGAGGCCACCACCTCGGTGCCCGAGGGCAATTCGGCAAAATCGGGCGGGTCGAATTTGATGATATAGCGATCGCCGCGGTTGTCGACAATGGTCAGACCGGGGGTGACGCCGGCGTCCTTGAGGGCGACTACGTGCCAGGGCCCGGTGGTATCGGGACCGCTGCCTCTGGTGGGGCCGCGGCCAATGGCCTCCAGCGACATCGGCGTGGTGCCGTTGCGGTTGGTGAACCAGGAGGAATTGGCCACCCGGTCGAAATTGTCTAGGTCCAAGGCCTGATACGGGTTGCCGGTAAGGCGCCGCACCTGGCGCGGCAGGTCGAGACCCTGCTTAATTTGCAGGCCAAAGCTCATTTCGAGGATCTCGTTGGCCAGCGATGGGGAGCGCGACTTCGGCGCCTGGGGCAGCGGCAAGCGGTCGGAGTGGACCAGCCGGTCGGGGGGCACTAAGCGGTCGGGACCGCACCCTGCGAGCAGCCCCAAGAGCAGGGCGGCGCAGTTAAAAGTCTGTTTTAGCATTGAATATCAAGCGCCATTGTTCGTCGGAAAAGGCCAGGGTTTGGGCGAAGATAACTCCTTCGGGCACCCACATTTGCAGGCCGCCCCCGTACGAATCACGCCAGTGCTCCAGGTCGAAATCGGCCGGGGCGTGCAGGGTGCGCCCGGTTTCGTAGAACAGGGCGCCTTCTACCAGCTCCCAGACGGGAAATTTATAGGTGGTGCCGACCCATACGGCGCCGCGGTCGCGGAAGCGGCCCTGGTTGTAGCCACGGAGGATTTCCTGGCCCCCCAGGCTGGCCAATTGGTAAAATGGGATGGCCTGTCCGGAGGGGGCCCAGCGCCAATCCGTGCCCAGGCGCAGGGATAGGGTGCGGCGGTGGAATAGCTCGAAAAAGTGCTCGCTGGCCAAGTGCAGACGGCCGTGCGAGAAATCGTCGTCCAGGCTCTGGGTATAATCCAGGCCGGTGCGCAGGCGAAAGCCCCGGGTGGGGCTGCCGGGTACATCGACGTGGGCGGTGCGCAGGGTCACATCGGCGCCGGCAAAGTCGAGTTGGCGGCGCAGGCCGGGCAATTGCTCGGGGGTGTAGTGGGTGGTGGCAGAGGGGGCGCTGCTGCTGCTGCCCTTGCCGGTATCGGCGCGGCGGTAGTGCAGCCCCATATCCAGGACCAGATCGCCTATTTCGCGGTGCCGGGTTAGGGCGAGGAAATATTCGCTCAGGCGGTAGGCGGTCTTGTCCTCTTCGTCGGTGTCCGTGCCGATGCCGTAAAACGGCTCTTTAGGCTGGCGCAGCCAGTGCCCTTCTAAGCGCCAACCGCCGCGTTGGCTCAATGCGAGGCGGTGCTGCTGCCGTTTGCGGCCCGAGGCCCCCAGGGTCGAGGTCAATTGCGCCTGCCGGTAGCCGGCCAAATCGCGGCCGAAAAGACGCAAGCCCGTGCCCAGACTGGTATTGGAGAGGGGGCGGATGCCCAAGCGCCCCTCAGCAAAGGTGAGGTGGGCCTTGGCCCGGTCGAGCAGGCGCTTTTCCCACAGCGCGGTGCCAATCAGGCGGCCGCCGTAGACGGCGACGAATACCGGGGCGTAGAGGAGCTGGCCGGGCAGGGCGGCCAGGCTTTCCAGGGGTGAGCGGTAGGCGACTTTGGCGGCGAATGCCTGGCTGCTGTCGGGGGGCGCCGGTTGGGCTCCTATAGCAGTGGCCAGGACCAGGGCAGCAAGAGCAAGGGGACGCATGGGGCGGCTCAGTCGGCCTCGGCGAGCATGCGCTGCAGATAGAGGCAATAGGGATTGTCGTCGGAATACTGGGCCACTTTTTCGACCTGGTCGGCGCCGATATAGCCTTTGCGGAAGGCTATTTCCTCCAGGCAGGCTATTTTCAGGCCCTGGCGGTGCTCGATGGTGGCGACAAAATTGCTGGCCTCCAGCAGGCTCTCGTGGGTCCCCGTATCGAACCAGGCAAAACCGCGGCCCAAAATTTCAACGCGCAACTGACCGGCCTGCAAATAGCAATTATTGAGGTCGGTTATTTCCAATTCGCCCCGGTGCGAGGGCGTTAGCCCTTTGACCAGATCGACGACCTGCTCGTCGTAGAAATAGAGGCCGGTCTGAGCGTAATTCGATTTGGGCAGGGCCGGTTTCTCCTCAATACTGACTACGTGCTGATCGGCGTCGAATTCGACAACGCCGTAGCGCTCGGGGTCGTGGACGTAATAGGCGAAGATCGAGGCGCCCTGGGTGATCTGGCCGGCCCGGATCAGCATATCGGTGAGGCCGTGGCCGTAGAATAGATTATCGCCGAAGATGAGGGCGCAGGGGGCCCCGCGGGCAAAGGATTCTCCGACGATAAAGGCCTGGGCGACGCCGCCGGGTTTATCCTGCACAGCGTATTGGATATCCAGTCCCAACTGGGATCCGTCGCCAAAGAGCTGGCGGTAGAGCTCGATATGCTCGGGCGAGGAGATAATGAGGAATTCGCGGATATCGGCCAGCATTAGGGCCGACAGCGGATAGTAGACCATCGGCTTGTCGAAAATGGGGATGAGCTGTTTGGACACGGCGATGGTCTGGGGATAGAGTCGGGTGGCCTGGCCACCGGCTAGGATAATTCCTTTCAAGAGGGGCTCGCTCCGGTTGGGGAAAGGCTTGGCCCTATTTGCCGGGGTGGCAAATAGGGCCAAGGTGAAGCTAGCGCAGAGCGCCGGTCTATGTCAAGGCCGCAGCTAGGCGTCCAGGCGCAGGCTTTCCACGACCTTGTCGCCAAAGGCCTCGGTCCCCAGGATTTGCAAATCCGAGCTTTGTCCGGCCAAGTCGGGGGTGACATAGCCATCGGCGAATACCTGCTCCACCGCCGCCCATACCGCCCGCGCTTCGTTTTCCATGGCGAAGCTGTGCTCAAGCATCATGGCCACCGAGCCGATCATCGAATAAGGGTTGGCGATGCCCTGGCCGGCAATATCGGGGGCCGAGCCGTGGGCTGGCTCGTAATAGGCTTTTTCCGGGCCGATGCAGGCCGAGGGCATCAGCCCTAGGGAGCCGACCAGGCCGCCGCCCTGATCGGAGAGGATATCGCCGAATAGATTCTCCATTACCATTACGTCGTATTGCTGCGGCTGCAGACACAACAGGGTGGCCGCCGCGTCGACGAGGACGTGTTCGACGGTTACATCGGCAAAGTCGACGGCGACCTCCTCGAGGATTTCGTTCCACAGCACGCTCGACATCAGCACATTGCTTTTGTGGATATTGTGCAGCACGCCCTTGCGTTTTTGCGCCTCGGTGAAGGCGACCCGCATGATGCGGCGTATTTGCCCTTCATCGTATTCTAAGCGCTCGTGCACAAAGCGCTGGCCCTGGTCGTCGGTGCCGCGCTCTTTGTGGCCAAAATACAGGCCGCCGACCAATTCGCGTATCATCAGGATGTCGATGCCGTCGCCCACCACTTCGGGTTTGAGCGGCGAAAAATGGGCTCGGGTCGCCGGCAGGTATACTGGACGGTAATTGGCGAAGGTATCGTAGCGTCGCCGCAACGGCAAAATGGCACCGCGCTCGGGGCGCTCCTCTATCGGGATCTGTTCCGATTCTTCCTTGCTCAGGCCGATGGGGCCTTTGAGAATGGCGTCGGCCTGGTCGCAGATTTGCTTGGTTTCGGCGGGAAAGGATTTGCCGGTCTGCTGGTAGGCCACCCCGCCAAAGGGGGCCGAGATGCATTCGAAGCGGGCATTGCTTTGGGCTTGTACGGCGTCGAGGACTTTGACCGCTTCGCGGGTGATTTCGGGGCCGATGCCGTCGCCGGCTAGGAGGGCGATTTTGTATGTCTTCAAAGGAGGCTCCTCTTAGTTTTCTTTTTTGGTGACTGGAGGATGTGTGCGTTGCTCGGGCGCTCTTTGGAGGGGCGGCTTCCAGGTAGGCAGTAAACTCGGGGCCTGCGCCCCTCAGACATCACTGCCCACCAGCCACCCCTCCAAAGAGCTTGGTGCAAAGAGGCTTTAAATATTGGTCCAAAATAGAATCTGAGTAAATAGTTAATACAGTTAATTGACATTAATCAAATTGATAATGAACATTCGTGGTATGAATGAAATTGATCTAGTGAAGATTGACCTCAATTTGCTCTACGTCTTCGACTGCATTTACCGCGAGGGCAGTCTTACCCGCGCCGGGGTCCGGTTGGGGCGGACGCAGTCGGCGGTCAGTCATGCGCTGGAGCGCTTGCGGGCGCTGTTGGGCGACCCGCTGTTCGTCCGCACGTCGCAGGGCATGCGCCCCACATCCCGGGCCGACGAATTAGCCCCGGCTATTGGCCAGGCGTTGCAGGCGGTGCAACGGGCGCTGAGGCAACCGGGCCCCTTCGACCCGTCTGAATTGACGCGTACCTTCCGGCTGGCGATGTCGGATTACAGCGAGATGATCGTCCTACCGCCGCTGATGGAGGCCCTCTACAACCAGGCGCCCGGGGTGCAGATCGATGTGTTGCCGACGGCCGCTTTCCAGCCTCAAGACGCCTTGGAGACAGGGCACATCGATTTATTGGTCGGCAATCAGGATGTGGGGGGCGGTATTTGCCAGGGCGAATTATTCGTCGATGAGTTCGTTTGCCTGGTCAGCCGCGACCATCCGGCCATTTCAGAACGCATTGAGCTGGAGCAATACCTGCAATACCCGCACGTGCTTTTTGCACCCCAGGGACGGGGGGACCGGTTGCTGGACCAAGCGTTAAAAAAACGGCGTGTGCAGCGACAGGTGGCTCTGCGGGTTTCGCATATCCAGAGCATTCCGCCGGTGTTGGGGAAAACACCCTATATCGTCACCATGCCGGCCAAATTCGCCACCGCCCTGCAGCGCCGCGATGTACGGGTGCTGGCCGCGCCGGTGGAACTGCCGCAGCTGCAGGTGATGCAGTACTGGCACGAGGCGGTGCAGCACGATCAGGCGCACGGGTGGTTGCGGCAGTTGGTGCACGGTTTGGGGCTGCAGTTGTAAGGGGGCGCTCCCTTACAACCGCTGAGTTACATCGAGTGCCCCAAACCGTCTACCGACGCTGACCTGGCTTGCTGGGCAGGAGGGCGGTTTTACGGACCCGCGTCTTGCTGATTTAACAAGCCCTCCAAAGCGGGGGTGACATGGAACTCGTCGCGTATTTGCAGGTATTCTCGCCGGCGCTCCTCCGCATCTGCTCCACCTTGCTTGCGGGCCCTGATCATGATGTTCTTGTCGGTGTGGCGGGTTGAGGCGAATTCCACCATATCGACCTTGTAGCCGCGCATTTCCAATAACAGTCCACGCAGCACATCGCCGACCATATAGACCAGTTTTTCCTTGAAGACGCGGTGCTTGGTAATCCCGGTATAGGGATGGCCGCGCAGTTGCCGGCGCACCTGGTGCTGGCAACAGGCCACCGCCAGGATGCAACGGGCCTGCTGGCGCACCCCCAAGTACAGGGCCTTGTCGGTGGCCGCGTCGCAGGCGTGCAGGGCGTAGACCATATCGACCGGGCCGGGGTGGGAAAAGGCGGCTATATCGCAGGTGTGGAAATGCAAATGCTCAAAGCCCAGGTTCCGGCCGCGCCGGCGGCCCTTCTCCATCAAACGCGCATTGGTATCCAGGCAGTGGATGGCGACCGGGCGCTGGTCCAGGTGGCGATAAAAATAGTAGACCAGAAAACTCAAGTAGCCGTTGCCGGCCCCGCTATCGATGAAAACGAGGCGCCGCTTGCTGGAATAGCGGCGCACTTGGGCATGGACAATTTCAAAAAAGGCGAGGATCTGCTCTATTTTGGCGGCTTTATCGGCGCCGGCCCGATTGTCCGGGGTTTGCAGCTTGAGATATTGGAAGAAGGTATTGAGCGCGTCTCTGTGGGAGCGAATAAACGACATGATCACCTCGTGGCGAAGCGCGGAGGTGAGTTGGGTCAGAAAGTCGTCTATAGCACCCGCGTTTGCGGGCGACAAGAGAGGTTACGACGGCTTTAGTGTTGGACGGGAAGACTTGCCAAGGGCTGACGGGCCGCTTGCTGCAGAGGTATACCGGGCGACAGACACAACTCACCCCTCGCAGGAAAAAGGGGGATTTGGATTTTGTCGGGATATTCTCTACAGCCCCAGGTCGGTCCGTTGGGTCGCAGGCCAGCTTGGGAAGGGCGTCTCCTCGGTATTAAACGGGACGGTTGGAAGCAAATGGATTCGGTTATAGCAAGGCTATCTGCCACCCGTAATAATGTCAAGCCTTTAAAAGAAAGGACCCTGGGCACTTCAGTACGAAACGGCGGAGATAAAAAGCAACGAGATATCGCGTTGGTGCACCTCTTCAATGCGCCGGGCTGCTGCTAAGGCTTCGGTCAGGCTAGTCCGTCCCGAGCTTGTATTGCCGGCGGTCAGTTGCACAGAGGCGATTTCGGTCAGCGCCGGGGCCAAAAGGTGCACCTGCCGCAGGCGTCGTACGGTGGTCAGGGCGGCGCTGGTATCGCCGCGGGCCAGCTCTTTGTGGGCGACTTTCTCTAGGGCCGAAGAACGGACGTTTTCATCCTCGATTGTCAGAATTAGCGCCAGGGCGGTGGCCGTGTCGCCTAGAGCCATCTGGCTATTGGCAAAGCGCAGCCAATTCCACGACCGGTCGGTGGGTGAATCGACCGACTGGGCTAATTCCAGCGCCTGGTCCAATAGCGAACGGGCGGCAGCCGAATCACCGGCGGCGGTCAGAATGGCAACAATATCCGTCATGATAAAGGCCCGGCCGAAGGCGTTTCCAGCTTCGCTCTGGGCCCTGCCCAGGGCCCGATCCAGATTGCGGCGGGCACCCAGGGTATCACCGGCGGCCAGTTGGGCCCGGGCAATTTTACGCCGGGCAGCGCTGCGGTCGCTTGGGGCCTGCATTTGCTCAATGGCTTGGTTAGCGGCGCCAAAATAGCCCATTTCCCCCAATGTCTGGACGAAATTGTCCTGGGCCATATGGCCCAGGACGGCATTGTCTGCCATTTCTATCGCTTGCCGGATCAGCGTTAAGATGTCTCGGGCGTTGGCCGTATCGCCGCTGGCCAGTTGGGTCTGGGACAACTCGCCCAAAGCCCCGACCCGCAGCAGCAGGCTATTTATTTCTTGCGCAGCGACCAGGGACGCCGCCAGGGTCTGGCGACCAGCGGGGCTAGAGCCGGCGGCCAACTGCGTTTGGCCGATAAGCCGCAGGGAGGTGACCCGGCTGTGGAGGTCGTAGATGCGGTCGGCGGCAGCCCGAGCCAGGACTAGGGTCTGCAGAGCTTCCAGGGTATCGCCGGCAGTCAGTTGGGCCCGGGCGACGTTGTGCAAGGTCCAGGTGTGGGTGCGGTCGTCCTCAATAAGTGCGGCGATGCCAGCCGCGGCGCTGATGCTATTGGAATCAATGTGAATTTGGGCTAATTCCCCCAGCGCGTTGGCCCGATGTGGGCCGGTTAAATTCAAGGCCGTTTGTAAAGCGGCATCGGCATCGCCGGATCGCAGTTGGGTCCGGGCGATATGCTGTATGCTCCAGCCGCGGCGCCAGTCGTCCTCCATGGTCGCGATCAGTTGGTGGGCCTGGGCGGTATCGCCGGCGGCCAGGGCTACCCAGACCATGCGGTTCAGCGCCTGGTCGCGGACTTGGGGGGGCTGCAGGCCCTGGGACCTATCGAGGGCCTGGGTAAGGCTGGTCAGGCTGGAGCTAGTATCGTCCAGGTTGAGCTGGGCCTGGGCGATACTAGTCAAAGCCGAAACGCGCAATAGGTCCGGGGGCAGGCGGTCTGCAAAGTGCTGGTGTTGGTGCCACGAAGAGACCTGGCCGATTTCGAGGGCTGCCGTCGGGTCGCCGGCGGCTTTGAAGGCGCGGGAGAGATTGGCCGAGGAGCGCACCGATACACTGTCGATCCGTCCGGTCGCGGCCAGGGCCTGTTCTAGGGCGTGTTTTCCCGCCGTTGTATCCCCGGCTGCGGCCAGTCCTTTGCTCAGGCTGATCCAGGCCGCCGCCTGCAGGAAGGGGTCTTCAATGAGCGCAGTGGCCTGGCGGGCCAGGTCCAAGCCGGAGCTGTCGGTGGAACGGCAACTGGCCAGGGCAATGGCGCAAACTAAAATCCATAGCATCGATATCTTTCTTGGCTGGCCTTTGGAGGTAGGGTGTATGAATCGCCTAGCGCAAAATGAGCAATTTGCGTGTCAGGACCTGCTGGCCCCATTGCAAGCGGTAGATATACAGCCCTGTAGCCAGCGGCTGGCCATCCCGGTCGCGACCGTTCCAATGCAGTGTCTGTGGCCCGGCTGGCAGAAGCCCGGTGGTTAGGCGGACCACACGCTGACCGAGTAAATTGTAGACCGTCAGTTCGGCGCTACCGGGGTGGGGCAATACAAAGGGAATGACGGTGCTACCGTTGAAGGGATTGGGGTAATTCTGGCCCAGTTGCAGAGCGGCGGGCCGGTTGCCGGTTGCATCTTTGATGGGGGTATTGGCCGCAGTCAATTCAATATCCCAGCGGCGGTCGGCGCGTATTTCGACCCGGCCCAAATCGTGTTGACGGAAGAAACCCAGCACTGGGTCGGACAGGCCCAGGCGAACTTGATAGGTGCCGGGCGGGACTTCGAGATTGAATCCCCGTCCCTGTAGATACCCCCTGGAATCGGCGCCAAGAAAGTACTCGCTTTGTTGCACCACGACGCCTGTATTTTCGTCGTAGAGACGCAGGGTCCACTCGCCTTTCGGGGCCCGGGACGAATCGGATAGGGTGCCGTAGAGCCGGTGGGTCAAAGGATGGGCCGGCAGGTCTATATCGAGCCAACGCGATCCGGCCAGGTCCAGGTCTGTCAGGACACGGCCGATCCCATCGCCGCGGCTGGCCAGGGCGATTAGGGTATAGCTGCCGGGATGGGCACTGAGTTGGTAGTGGCCCTGGGCATCGGCCAGAACACCGGCGTGGCCGGGGCCCAAACTTAAGACCCCAGGCGCGGGGTCGTGAGGGTCTACGTGATTGAACAAATCCAGCGGCTGATCCACCAGCATGACCAGAGGGGGCACCGGCTGGGAGTCAAAGATAAGCAGCGGATCTTCTTGCCGGACCCGGCCTTCGAGCCGGGTCCCTTGGGGAAACGAGAAGCGCAGGTCCGAATTGGGCGGGATATCGGCCTGGCCCAAATTCCAGAAATTGTTGGTCTGTTTGTCGGCGGCGAAAAAATAATAGCGATCCGGCGGCAAGGGCAGGGCGAACGAGCCGTCGGCGGCCACCGGGGAAGTAGCGGCCAGGCCAATGCGGTGCGAAATGGCGCGCACTTGCAGGCCCTCGGGCAATGGACCGGTGAGTTGGCCGGAGATGGGCGGGGCGGCGTCTACTTGGAAATCGTAGCTGCCGGGGCCTGCCACCTGCAACGTGTCCATCCGTTGTGAGGGGCTGGCCCCAGCCTGCCGCGCAATAAAGGTCGCCTCGTAGTCGCCCCGGGGTAAAGCGAGACGGCAGCTGCCATCCTCGGCCAGGTCGACCTGGGCCGAGTAGAGGCCGTTGCGGGCGGTAAAGCGCACGCCGCCAGCGAAAAAGGGCTCCACAGAGATATCTTCGATCCGGCCTTCAATCGAATGCAGGTCGGGGACGGTTAGGCGCAGGGGGCTGTCCTGGGGCAATTTTAGGGGCGAGGCGAAGAATTGGGCGATTTCTCGGCCGAAACCGCGGGTGATATTGAGTGAATAGATTTCAGGCCGCAAGGTGACGGCGCCCCGGCCCATGGTATTGGTCTGGGCATCGTTATTGAGGGTCGGGCTAAAAAAATAAACATACGCCGAGCCCAACGGGGTGCCGTCGAGGTCGACCAGCTCGAAATCTTGGATTAGGCCGGGGGCCAGGACAATATCGAGTGGGCCGGTAGTCTCGCTGTCGAGATCGTAGCGCAGGGGCCCCAGGCCTTGCTGCTGTTGGGCCGGAGTGGGCTCAAATTGGATAGCGGTGGTCTTAGAGGGTAATTCAACGCGGAAATTGCCCTGGTTATCGGTGGAACCACTGTAGAAGAAGCTGCGAATGGAAACGCCTTCCAGCGGCTCTCCACGCTCCGTGCGCACGGTGCCGGTGAAGGGGACCAGAGAGTCCAGCTCTATGGTCAGGTCGAGCCTATCGGCAATATGTACCGAGGTCACATAGTCAGCCAGACCGGAGGTCGGGTTGAGAGAGATCTGAATAAAGTAGAGCCCCGGGGGCAGATCGCGGCCAAAGCGGCCCTCGTCCTCGCTGGTCAGGGAATAAGTCCTGTTGTCGTTGGTGATCCGAATGTCGATTCCGTCCACCCCCTGGCCGGTAGGGTCGAAGACGCGGCCCTGCAAAAAAGCGTTGGGAGCCGCCGCCAGGGTAATGGGAAAGGTGACAGCGGCCGTGTGCGGGGAGCGCACCGTCAAGTTGGCCGATAACGGGCGACCGTCGTCTAGCTGGCCGGCCCGTACTTTGGGGAATCCCGCTGTGGGCTTGCCGGTGAAACTGCCCAGCGGGGCTTCGGTCAAGTGGCTCAGGCCCTGGACGATATGCAGCCGGGGGTCGTCGCTGGTTAATTCGATATCTATGTCGTAGGCAGTCAGACCGCCCTTATTGACAAGACGGAAACGCACTTGGCCCTCTTCGCCCGGAGTCAGCAGGCCGTCGCTGTTGGCGTCGGCCAGACTCACCGAGGCCAAAGTCAAAGCGGGCGGCTCGACCTGGAGTGTTGCCTGGGCCAGATCCGCTTGCAGGCGGATATTTTCCAGCTGGATGGCGCGACTCTGGTCGCTATTGTAGGCGCTGGGGTTGGTCTGAGAGGTGAAGGTCATTGCGGTAAGGCCGTCGAAAGGGTCGGTGGCATCCCCTAAATTGCCCGCCCAGGCGGTGCGGTAGGCCTGGTCGTGGGCCCAGAAATCGAGGTTGTCGCCCCCATCTAACGGGGCCGCTTGGGTGCCGGCGGGAAAACCGCCGTCGAGCCAGCGGCCGTCGGCGCAGACCAAGTCGACGCTGGGGCCCGTACGTAAACGCGGCAGTCCGACGTGCCAGATGAGCAGGCCTTCGGCGGGGATGTGGCGGTTGTAGAAGTTGCTGCGGGTGCGGTATTCGAGCAGGAAATACTCCCCCCGACCCAGCGCAATGCGGTATAGGGCGCCGGCCCGGTCCACCGGCTCCAGCGCCAAGTCTTCCCGGGGCGCGGTGGGTTCCTCAATTTGCGTCCACCCCAGGCGCAGGCCGCTCCAGGCGCTGAGGCTGGCCGGGCCGTCGTCGCCCCGCCAGCCCAGGGCGCCCCAGCCCATCAGGCCCCAGCGGCCAATGCCGGCCGAGTCTTCCTCGGGGCCGGGGTCGTCGTCGCGCCGCAGGAAAGCGGTATTGAATAAGTCGGGCAGGCCCAGCACATGGCCGTATTCGTGGCAGATGATGCCGGCGGTTTCGGCCAGCGTGCGGCCCTGCTGCAGGGTGCCTCGGTCCGGATCAATGCGGATAAAACCGCCCGCCGCCGCCGGGTCGTCGGTGAAAAAGGCGGCATCCAGGCCCAGGCTGCTGATGCCGGTGGCCGGGCCGCGGAGGAAATTGGCCGGCACGCTGGGCAGGACCAGAAAGAGGGCGTCTACGGCGCCGTCGTCATCGCCCGAATTGGGGATTCCGTCGGGGCCGTCGTCGTCGTAGCGGCTAAAGTCTATATCGAGGTCGGCCTGTTGTAGGATCTCTAAGCTGAAGCGGCCGTATTGGCCCGGAGTCACCGCATCGGCGGCCAGGTATTGGGAGGCCCTACCGCCGCTGTAGCGTGCCGGGGCCACTGCTCCGTGGAGGTGCAGGCGGCCCTGGGACATAGTCCGGTAGAAATGGGATACGCTGCCCGGATGCTGGGGGTCGAAGAGGTCATCGGTCCAGCTCGGCAGCGCCGCCGGACCCTCTAGGGTGCCAGCCAAATGGGCAAAAATTACCAGGGCGGCGGTGCGTTGGGGTGGGGTTAGTTGCTGTGTCTCTGCCGGTGTTTTGGCGCGGTGGGGGGAAATCGCCAGGTCGGCGCAAATAAAGGGGGCGGCCCCGGACCAGGCGCTGCTACAGGTGACTAAAATAGCCCAGAGAAAAATAAGGGGCATGGTCGTCCTTTTATGGGCTGCAAATTCCAAATTGCTCTGTGCCATTCCATTAAATTAGCCGGCTTTAAGCAACGTGTATCTGGTCAGCGCAGCAGGAGCAATTTGCGCGTCAGGGCTTGCTGGCCGGCTTGCAAGCGGTAGATATACAGGCCCGTGGCCAACGGCTGTGTGCCCTGGCCGCGTCCGTCCCAGTGCAGGGTCTGCGGCCCGGCTTGCAGCGGCCCCGTGGTCAGGCGGGCCACTTGCTGTCCGAGCAGATTGTAGACGGTCAGTTCGGCGCTGTCGGGGCGGGGCAATACAAAGGGAATGGCGGTGCCGCTGTTAAAGGGATTGGGGTAATTCTGGCCCAATTGCAGGGTGGCGGGCAGGGCTCCGGCCTTCTCATCGATGGCGGTATTGGCCGGGGTCAAGGCAATATCCCAGCGCCGGTCGCCGGTTATTTGCACCGCGCCCAGATCGTGCTGGCGGTAGATGCCCAAGACCGGGTCGGACAGGCCAATGCGGGCCCGGTAGGTGCCAGGGGGGACGGCGATATTGAAGTCGCGCTCGCGCAGGTAGCCGATGCCCGAAGAGGCCAGGAAAAATTCGTTTTCCTGCACCACCACGCCGCTGTCCTGGTCGTACAAGCGCAAGGTCCATTCTCCTTGTAGGGCCTGGGCCGGCCCCGACAAGGTCCCATACAACCGGTGAGTGCGGGGATGGGCCGGCAAGAATAGATCCTGGTTGGTACTACCTTCCAAGTGCAGACCGGTAAAGGCGTGGCCAATGCCGTTGCCGGCCCAGGGCAGGACCACCAGGTCGTAGTCGCCGGGTTGGGCGCTAAGGGTATAGCGGTTGTCGGCGTCGACGAGAGTGCCAGCCGCAGCGGTGGTGCTCAGCACCGAGGGCGAGCGATTGCTGAGCATCACCCGGGCGAATAGATCGAGGGGGTCGTCCACCAGCATCAGCAATACTGAATTGGGCCGGTTGGGCGGGACTTCTTGGACAACCTGTCCGCGCATATTGGCGCCCTGCGGAAAAGCCAGGCTCAATGCTTCCTCAGCCGGAATCTGGGCCCACCCCAAATGCCAAAAACCCTGGCCCTCTGGGCCGGCGGCCAAAAAGAGATAGCGGTCGGGTTGCAGCGGCAGGGCGAAGGAGCCGTCGGCCTCGACAGAGGCGGTAGCCGACAGGCCAATGCGCTCCGATACGGCGCGCAGGGTTAGGTTGGCGGGTAGCGGGCCGGTGATGCGGCCCCGGATAGGCGGTGGCGCGTCGACCTGGAAATTGAGCTGCGCTTCGCCTTCCACCAATACCGTATCGAGGCGCTGGGAAGGACTGAGGCCCGATTGCTGCGCCTCGTAGGTCACCAGATATCGGCCCTGGGGCAGGATGGTTTGGTAGGTCCCTTCGGCGGGCAAATCTACCTGGCTGGAATAGTGGCCGTCCACGCTAGTAAAGCGGATCTGGCCCAGAAAGAAAGGCTCGGGCGAGATATCTTCGACCCGGCCCTGGACCAGAAAAAGGTCCGGGACGACAAAGCGCAGCGGCGTCTCGAGGTCTAGCTCAATGGCTCGGGCATTATACGAGGAAAACAGGCCGGGGTTGAAAAACTGGAATAGATTGAACGAGTAAATATCGGGTAGCAGGGCCAGGGCGGCGCGGCCGTCGTTGTCGGTGACGGCGTCGTTGGCGACCCGAGTGCCGTTGAAGTCTACTCGGCGCGAGCGCAGCGGGTTGCCCTGGGGATCGACCAATTCCACTTCCTGGAAAACCCCGTGCGGCAAGACAATAGTCAACGGGGCCGGGTCCAGGGGATCTAGGCGCACCCGCAAAGGGACCAGGCCGGATTGCTGTTGGTCGAGACTTGGCACAATGCGGACCGATGCGGTGGTTACGGGAATGTCCAGGGAGAAGCGACCACTGGCGTCGGTGGTACCCTGGCTGAATACCGGACCTTCTACTGTTACTCGCTCCAGGGGTTGGCCGGCCTCGTCGTGGACAGTGCCGCTGATGGTGGTGGTGGTTTCCAGTATTATTTCCACCTGTGTCTCCATATCCCCGGTGACCTGGATAAAATTGAGACTGACGGCCAGGCCGCTGGAGGGGGGCGGGTTTACCTGGAATAAGTAGGATCCCGGCGGCAGGTCCTGGGCAAAAGAACCGTCGGCGGCCGTGGTCATGGGGTAGCTGCGTCCTTGGCCGTTGGCCAGGACTTCAAAATCGGCGAGGCCTTGGCCCTGTGGGTCGAGCAGGCGTCCCCGCACCGGCACCGTGGTGGCCGCCGCCAGGGTGAAGGAGTGTTCGATTGGGCTGGTGCCGGGGGCGCGCACGGTCAAGGTAGCGCGGAGACTGCTCCTGGTTTCTTCGAATTGGCCGGCCTGCAGGCGGGGGAAACCATTTTGGGGGGCGCCGCTTTGATGGGTCATTTTGAGCTGCTCGAAATGACTTAGGGCCTGGGCTATTTCGAGGTGGGGCTCGTCGGTGGTCAATTCCACTGTAATGTCCCGGGCGGCCGCTCCGCCCAGATTGACCAGGCGAAAGCGCACCAGACCGCCCTCGCCCGGGGCCAGTAAGCCGTCGCCGCTGTCGTCGATAACGCGGACCTGGATAATTTCCAGCTGCGGCGGCTCGACCCGGATGGTGGCCCGGGCGCTATCCGGGTCGAGGTGAATAGCTTCCAGGTGCAGGCCCAGGCGTTGGTCGCTGCTGGTGGCGCTGGGGTTGGTCAGGGGGGTGAAGCGGTCGGCCCCCGGGGTGCCGAAGGGGTCGGTGGCATCGCCCAGGTTGCCGCTGAAGGTCTGGGTGTAGGCCTGGTCGTGGGCCCAGAAATCGAGGTTGTCGCCGCCGTCTATGGGATCGGCTCTAGTACCGGCGGGAAAACCAGCGTCGTCCCAGCGGCCATCGGCGCATTCCAGATCGACGACGCTGCGAGAAATGCCCCGGCCTACATGCCAGACGAGCAAGCCGGGGGCGGGGATCTGGCGGTCGTAAAAGGTACTGTTGCGGGTGCGGTATTCGAGCAGGAAATACTCGTGCAGACCCATCGGAATGCGATACAGGTCGCCGTTGCGTCCCACATCTGCAAGGGCCAATTCGGTTTCGGTCTCGGCCAATTCCTCGACCTGGGCCCAGCCCAATTGCAGGCGACTCCAGGCGCTGAAGCTGGCGGGTCCGTCGTCGCCTTGCCAACCCAGGGCCCCCCAGCCCATCAGGCCCCAGCGGCCAATACCGGCCGAATCGTCGGCTGGCGGGGCGTCGCTTTGGGCCAGGAAAAGGGTATTGAATAAATCGGGCAGGCCCAGTAAATGACCGTATTCGTGGCAAATGGTGCCAATGGCGGTGCTGGCGTTATGGCCCTTTTGCAGAGTGCCCCGGGACGATTCAATACGGATAAAACCGCCGTCGGCGGCCCGGTCGTCGGTGCTGAAGGGGGCGTCCAGGCCGAGGCTGCTGATACCCGTGGCCGGGCCGCGGAGGAAATTGGCCGGGACCCTGGGCAGGACCAGGAACAGGGCATCGACGGCGCCGTCGTCGTCGCCCGAATTGGGCACCCCGTCGGGGCCGTCGTCGTCAAAGCGGCTAAAGTCTATATCGAGGTCGGCCTGCTGCAAAATCTCCAGGCTGAAGCGGCCAAAATCTCCTTTGGTCACCGCGTCGGCGGCCAAATACGCGGCGGCGGGCCCACCACCGTAGCGGTTGGGGGCGGTGGCCCCGTGAATGAGGTGGCGGCCCTGGGACATGGTCTTGTAGAAATGCGCGATACTGCCGGGTAGCTGGGGGTCGAATAGGGTCTGGGTCCAGGCGGGGGGCGGCGTGCCGGATTCGCTGGCGCCGGCGAAGTGGGCGAAAAGCACCAGGGCGGCCGCCCTGGGCGGCGGTTGCAGTTGGGCGGCCGTGGTTGCTTTGGCGCTCTTGGTGAGGTCCAAACCTGTGGCGCAGAGGAAAGGCGCCGGAGCGGGGCTGGCGGTACGGGTCAGGGCGATTAACGCGGCCGAGAAAAAGACGAGGCGCATGGTATGTCGCTTTTCTCCAGGTTGGGCGCTGGCCCGGCGACTTAGCCGTCTCAGCGCAAGAGCAGTAATTTGCGGCTAAGAATTCCTTCGGCGCTGCGGAGCCGGTAGATGTACAGACCCGTGGCCAGGGGCCGGCCTGTTGCATCGCGGCCGTCCCAACGCAGGCGATGGTGGCCGGTATCTATGGGACCCTCCAACAGCGTCGCCACTTGCTGGCCAAGCAGATTGAAAACGACCAGCTCCACCTGCTGTGGCCGCGGCAGGGCAAAGCGGAAAATGGTGCCGTTGTTGAAGGGGTTGGGATAGTTGGGGGCTAATTCCACCTGCTCGGGCAGGGCGTTGTTGGCCCCGCCGCTCAGCAGCTGATCAGAACGGCGCACCAATAAGCGAGTATCGACCGCCAGATCGGTGTGCAGGCTGCGGCCGCCGTCGGGCCAAATCACCCGCAGCGTATCGACGCGCTGGGTCTGCCCCAGGCCGATATGCGGACGCGGCTGGACCTGGCTGGCATAGCCGTAGCCGGCCTGGACCTGGGAGACCTGGCGGCGCCCCCCGGCCACCACTTCAATACGGGCCCCCACTGCTTGGGGATTGAGCCGGGTGCCGGCTAATTCCACCTGCAACCAATGGGCCCTGCCGCCCTGGTTGCGGTAGAGGCGGCTTTGCTGGTTGTCGGCGACCCACAGGTCCACCGCTCCGTCGCCGTCGTAATCGGCGGCGGCCAGACCGCGGCCAATGCCGCCCGGCTCTAGATCCAGCAGAGAGCCCACCGGCGTGAAGGTGCCCTGGTGGGCGTGGTAGAGCTGGTGGCCCCCGGCTTGCTCATTGAGGCCGGTGGTGGCCAGGTCGAGGTCGCCGTCGTTGTCGTAGTCGAGCAGGGCGGCCCCGACGCTCTGGCCGCCTATATCGAGGCTGTCGAGGGCGGCGAAGGTGCCGTCGGCCCGTTGCACAAAGAGCTGGTTGGCCCGGCGCTCGTTGGCCAACAACAGATCCATCCGGCCATTGGCGTTGATATCGCCCCACACCGCGGCTACCGCCCCGTCGGGTAATTCAAGGCCGAGGACATCCTCGACTGGGGTGAAAGTGCCGCCGTCGTTGCGGTAGAGATGGCTGCCGCCCGAGGTATTGGCCACGAGCAGATCGACATCGCCGTCGCGGTCGTAGTCGGCCAGCCCTAAGCCGCGGCCACTGCCCGCATCGGCCAGGCCCGTGGCGGCGCCCATTTCGGTGAAGGCGCCGTCCTGGCTTTGGTAGAAGCGGTTGGCGGCGCGGGTGTTGACCAGGTAGAGATCGAGATCGCCGTCGTTGTCGCTGTCGAAAAAGGCGGCGCTGCGGCCCGAAGAGTCGTCGCCCAGGCCCAGACTGTCGGTGCTTTCGGCGAAGGTGCCCTGGCCCAGATTGGTGAAGAAGCGATTGGCCTTCTCGTTGATCAGGTAAAGGTCAAAGTCGCCGTCGCCGTCGTAATCGGCAAAGGCCAGACCGCGGCTGGTCACCCCTGCCAGGGTATCGGCCAGGCCGGCGGTCTGGGCCGCGGCGGCAAAGCTGCCCTCCTGGTAGCGCAGTAGACGATCGGGGCCGGTGAGGCGGACCAGGTAGAGATCGAGGTCGCCGTCGCCGTCGTAATCGAAAAAGCCGGCGCCGTTGCCCTGGTCGAGGTCCCCGGGCAGGGCAACGGCGGCAAAGCGGGCTTCCAGTTGGACCGCGTGCAGCTCCTGGTGCTGGGTGAATTCGAGCTGTTGCTCATCGGGGCCAAGGCCAAAGCGCAATTGCAAAGCTCCGGCCTTGGGCGGGGTCCAATTGGGCAGCACGATGGGGCGCTGTTCCAGGGGAGGTAGGGCCTCCTGGGGCAGGGCGAAGGTCTGCTGTAGGAGTCCGTCCTGCCAGATCTGGTAGCCCAGCCAGAAGGGGGCCGATGGCCGTGCCCCCTGGTTGCGGATTTCCAGTTGCGGCGCAATGGGGCCCAATTCCACCACCGGCGCCGTGCTCGGCACGGTCTGTATGGACAGGATCGAGCGAGAGGGCGGTTGTAAAAAGAGCAGGTTTTGCTGCAGCAAGCGGCGCCGGTTTTCTTCCCCCAGGAGGGTGGGGAGAAAGGCCAGATACGCCGCCCGGTATGGGTCCTGGTCAATTTGCAGGGCGGCGGTGCGGCCCTGTTCGTCGATCAGGGCGGGGCGGGCCAGGGGGGTCAAGTCGAGGGGGCGGAAGCGCAAGGGAAAGGCAGTGGACTGCCCCAGCGCGGTGCCGCTGAAGTGCAGGCCCTCCCGGGTGGAGACCGAAAAGGCTTGGACCCCCAGTGTGCGCTGCAAATCAGGGGTCTCCTGGCCAAAGCCCACCAGGCGGTCGGTGCCCAATAACAGACGCCCGCCCTTTTGCAGGAAGCGGTTAAAGGGGCCGTGGAGCTCGGAGACCATAAAGGAACCCATCCACGCCACCACTTGGTCGGAGCCGTTGTAGCTCTGCAGCAATTGAACGATAAGGGGGGTGTCCAATTCGAGCCCATCGAGGAGGCTGAAAGCCGGCTCGAGGGTGGCCAGGTCGGCGCTTAGGAGGCTGCGCTGTTCGGCTTTTAGGCCGGGATCCAAAATAGCCAGACCGGGAGCCTGGCGGTCTAAGGGCAGGGCGGCCACCCGCAGCAGGGTGGGACTTTCAAAGGTGCTTGAATCGGTTTTGGCCAGACGCAGGGATAACTGGTAGAGCCCCGGCGCATCGGGGCTGAACAGGCTGCTGTAAAAGTCCTCTCGGCGGACCAGGGGCAGCTGGGCAATAGGCAGCAGGCCCGGGTAGCGGCGGACCACCACCGCGGCCGGTTCGAGCTCGCCGCTAGAGCGGGCCTGGACGACCAGAGATGTGTCTGGATGCATCAAAGCGGCCCTAATGTCGGTGTCGTGGCCAGGGGCATTCAAGGCGATTTGGGCAGCGGAATCTTCGAGCAGGAAGCGCAGGCCTAATTGCAATAGCGGCAGGATCAGCTCGGGGTCTAGTTGGGGCCATTCGAACGATTGATATACTAGCCTGTAGGCCCCCGTATCCAGGGCCAGGGCGGCGATTTCATCGGCGGCGCTGGTGATCAGCGGCTGGGCGGGGGGGCGCACATTTTCCAGGGCGACGTGGCGGGCAAAAAATTCCAACGGCGCCCCTTCGACAATGCCCGTATTGGTTAGCCGGCGCGACTGTCGCGAGGTCCCCTTCTCAAAATAGAGCATATCGCTGAGGAAGCCGGCGCTGGCCCGCGAACTTTGCAAATGCCGCGAGGCCAGCAAAAGGCGCCCGCCCTGTTCGAGGAAATCGCGCATTGCGGCCTGCACTTCCGGGGCCATATCCTGGCCCATCCAGAGCACGACCTCGCCGTCGTCGAGAAAATGCTCCAGCAATTTGGTATAAGTGGCCCCGTCCCCGGTGAGGGGCGGCACTTGGGTGGCATTGAGGCCCAGTGATTCGAGATGGGCCGCCACCCGGTGGCCCGTCTCGACCGTGGCCGAGTCGGCGATCCCCTGCAATAATAGCGCCGGGCGCTCCAGGTCAAAGGCCAGGACTTCCAGGCGGCCCGGATTGGGCAACAGGGTCCCCTGGGCGTTGAACAGCCGCAGGACGAATTGGTAGGAGCCAGGGCCGGGTGGGGTGTACTGGGTGCGGAAAACTTGCTGTGCGCCGGTTTCCTGCAGCGCCAGGTCTATATGTTGCGGGGCCTCAGCGGCGGGGCCGTGGACCACCACCTGGGCACGGGCGGCCGGGGCCGGTGAGTGCGCCTCAAGGGTGAAAGGGCGCCCTGGCGGGGTCAGAACCGGGTTGGCCGCGGCGGTGGCCGCGGTCAATGTCGCCGGGTGCAGGTCGCCTTCCAGCAGGAATAGCAGGGATGCCTGCAAGAGGGCCCGTTGGGCGGCCGGCTCTATCTCGGCAAGGTCAAAGGGAAAGAACACGCGGCGCGAGGCCCCCAAAGCCAGTTGGGCGCCGACGGGGCGGTCCTGGTCGTCCACCACTAAGGGTTGGGCCGGGGGCTGCAGATTGCGCAGATAGCCGTAGCGGGCGGTAAAGGCCAGCTCTGGACCGAGCAGGTGCGGGGTCGTATGCAACAGTCTGGCGCCCACCGAACTGACCCGGTCGAGGTGCAGGACGGCCTGGAAGAAGGGATTGACCGAAGCGGATAGGTGCAGCGTCGAGGAGGCCAATAACAAGCGCCCACCGGCCTCGACAAACGACTGCATGGCCGTCTGGCCGGCTTCTTCTAGGCGCGCGCCCAACCACAGGACGACCTTGCCGGGACCCAGGTAGGGTTCGAGCAAGGTCGGGTAGATGGCTTCGTCGTTTTCGAGTAATTCGACGAAAGTAGCCCGCACCCCGGCCAATTGGAGTTCCTGCGCTAGGCTTTGCCGCAGGGGGGCTGCCGGGTCCGTCTGCGGTGGCAGCAGAACGAGCGCTTGGGTGCGGGTGGAAAAGTTGAGCAGGCGTTGATGGCGGTAATGCGGCAAAATGCGTCCGTCCCGGTCGTGCAGTTGCAGGACCAGATCGAAATAGCCGGGGTCGGGCAGGTCCAGATTAAAGGAGAATTGGCGGTCTGCCGCTGTGGCCGATTGGGCCGGGGCCTGCCATTGGGCCAGTGGTTCCAGGGTGGGGAAAGAGCGCAGGGTCAGACGGGCCGAATCGGCGCTGGCATCGGTCTGCACCTGGACGGGCAACGGGCGGCCAGGTTCCCACGCCAGCGGCGGCGCGGTTGCCTCTTGCGGGCGACCATCCAGGCTGAGTTGGACCGCGGCTGCGCCGTGTAGAAGGAAGTCGAGGGCCTGACTGATGAGGGGGGTGCCAAAAGGGACGACGGAGGGCAAATCAAAGGGGAAATAGACCAGCCGGTAGGTGCCGTTGTCTACCTGTAAACCACTGTAATGATTATCCCCGTCCAGCAGTAGGGGCGTGGCGGGAGGGCGGGCCAGCAACCACGAACTGGTACTGTTCCAGGATTCGCCAAAGGGGCCGAAGAGGTTCCGCAGGCCAATCCAACGCGGCCAGGAAAGGTAGTCGAGATGGAGAAAGTCGCGGCGAAAGGATTGGCTGAAGGTGCTGTTGTTAAAACTGGCCGTGCTGAACAGGGCCCGGCCGCCGTTTTTGAGGAAGGGCTCTATATGCTCCAGGGCATCGTCCTGCAAATTCTGGCCCATCCAGATCAGCAATTTGTCGGGGCCGGAAAAATGGGGCAGGAGGGTGGAATAGGTCTCGCCGCCGCTGGGGGTCCAGGGAATCGTGGCCAGGCGCAGGCCCGCATGGGTCAGCAGCGAATCCAGGGCGGACTGCCATTGAGTGGCCAGCTCTTGGGGGTAGTGTTTTCCGACCAGGGCCAGGGCGGTGGGCGGCGGACCGGAGGGGTGGACCAGGAAAGGCGCGGCGGCGGCGCTGAAATGCTGGGTGCCGTCTAGGGCCCGGGAGCGGACCAGGAATTGGTAATAGCCGGGTTCCGCAGGGGTGAAGGAGGCGGCGAAAAGTCCGTCTTCTTCCGACTCCAGGGGAATACCGACCAGGCTTGTCCCTGCGACCAGGTCTCGTACCACCACCTCGGCTGCGGCTACCCTTTCTTCCAGGCGCAGGCCAATGGGCACCGCTCGACCGGTTTCACCCAGGGGGTGTGTTGGGGCGGTGAATTGGACCCCGGGGTCGGATGCGGCCGGCCCCATGGCCAGGACCAGGGTGTCGCGCCTGGTTTCGTTTTTCAGCCGCACCGTCAGAATAAAAGTGAGGCTGTCTAGCAAGGCCTCGGGGCCAATGTGCAGGGCCGGCGTCTCTAAGGAATGCTGCTGACCAATGAATAGGTCTACCGGAGCGAAGTGGAAAGAGCGGCTATTGGTCTGGCCCGGATCGGCCCAGGCCAAGGTCACTTGGCGCGAATTCCAGCGTAGATCCACCCGAGTGCTGAGCTGGTTGTCGAAGGTCCAGTTGTCGATGTCGATGCGCCAGGCCACGGTTTCGCCCCGATCGGGCAGGCCGTTGCCGTTGCCCGCGGTCTCCAGGGTTGCCCCGTCGAGTAGGCGGGGAACGATATCGACCTTTAATTCCCGGTCCGGGCCGTTGGCAAAATAGACCGGGTTCTGGGCCTCGAGCAGGGTATAACTTTCATCGGGGACCTGGATGAGGCTGGTGGGACTGGGGGCTAGACGGATGCCGTGCCAGGTCCGTCCGGATTGCCGGGGGGCAAAGACCACCCGCTTCTCGGGAGTAAGGCCCTTATGAATGCGCAGATCGCCCTGGATTTCCACTTCTATACGATCGGGATCGAGGCCGGTTTGGCGGCGGTCGGTAGCCGCCAGGTGTACCAGGGTCCGGTCGAAGATATTCAGACTGGCCCCCGGTGCAACCGTGAGATCGCCGTCCACCAGGATATAATCGGCCCATTGCACCAAGCTGGTGATGGAGCCCGACCAGCGCGGAATAATAACGTCTATAGTCATGGCCCCCGGGGCCGGATGGAGGGCGATGCTCAGGCCGCTGGAGGACGGCTTGAGGAATCCCTGGATATTGGTCGAAGGATTGGACGTGGGGTCCAGGCGAATGGTTGTTGTGCCGTTGAATGGGTCGGTGCTATCGCCCCAATTGCCGCCGTAGGCCAGACTGTAGGCCTGGTCGTGGGCCCAAAAGTCGAGATTGTCGCCGCCCTGCTGTGGGTCCGGGCGTGTCCCCAGGGGGAAACCGGCATCCAGATAGAGACCATCGGCGCAGATCAGGTCGACTAATTTGGCCTCTTCGTCGTCGTTGTTGCGCTTCTGCGGGCGCACGTGCCAGATCAACAGGCCTTCGGCCGGGAGATTGCGGTTGTAGTAGTGGCTGTGGCGGCTGCGGTATTCGAGCAGCAGATACTCGCGGGGTCGCACGTGCCTTTGATCCGCAGAATAACCGAGGGGAATTTTGTAAACCGTACCGCCGGCGAACAGATCCCTGGCGACCAGGCCTTGTTGGTCGCGGTCGGCCAGCACCAGGCGCTGGTTGGCCGGGCCGACCCACCCCAATTGCTCCAAGGTCCAGGCGCTAAAGGGGAGGGGGCCGTCGTTGCCCTCCCACCCCCAGGCGCCCCAGCCCATCAGGCCCCAGCGGCCAATCCCGGCGGCATCGGCGGTGGGATCCTGCCCTGGTTCGATGAGGAACGAGCGGTCGTAGAGGTCGGGCAGGCCCAGACTGTGGCCAAATTCGTGCGCCATGGAGCCCACTGTCTGGGCAAAAGTACCTTCCTGTTGAATGGCGCCGTCTACTACCGAGCCCCGGTCTTGGGGGGGCAGGCTGCGGCTGTGGAACGGATCTTTCAGGCCCAGCGCGGCGATGCCGGTGGCCGGTCCCAGGAGAAAACCACGAGGGACCGAACGCAAATTGACGAAAAGATAGTCCACCTGGCCGTCGTCGTCGCCAGAGTCGGGGCTTCCGTCGGGGCCGTCGTTGTCGAATTGGCCCAGATCGACGTCCTGGTCTACCTGAGCGAGGATTTCCGCCACGAAGCGGCCGTACTGACCAATTGAGTCCGGGTTTGACGAGATATAGGCCGTGCTTGCCCCAAGGCTGCTATAGCGCCTGGGCAGGACGGTGCCTCTAATTTGCACTTGGCCCGACGACATGGTGTGGTAGAAGTGGGTAAAACTGCCCGGCAAATCCGGGTTGAAGAGGTTGTCGGCGTAGTCGGGGATAGAGCGACTCTGGTCGGTGTCATCGGCAAATTGGGCGAAAACGACCAGCACGTTGATCGGGCCCTGGACGGGCTCTAGGGAAATGCCCTGCGCTATTTTGGCCGCCCCGGGGGAGGGCGGGTGCGGACCAGCGCAGATCCATTCGCCCAGCGTTTGCCGGGGAATCAGGCACAGCAGCAGGGCACAGAGGAGGGGCAGCCTGGACATATGAAGACTAAAAACTAAAAGTGGGATCATGGCAAGTTCGTCTCAAGGCCCTTGCTGGTCCTGGCAGGGGGCGGTATTTTAGCCCATCAAGGCATTGATATTATAGACGTTTTGCTAGATAATTCGGCTAACGACAAGAATGCGGTGCGCCCAGTGCGCAGTGAGGATCCCATGGTGGAATTAGATATTAGTGCGGCAGAAGTAGCCGCCGGGGCATTGAGCCCGGCGCACCGTCGGGCAGCTGTCGAGGCCTTGACGGGTGATGGACTGGTGGTGCTCAACAATGTGGTCGATAGGGCCCATCTCGATATCCTGGCGGCGAAAATGGACGAGGATATTGCCGCCATCCTGCGGTTGGAGACGATTCCCTATCAGTTCGTGGTGGGGCACACCCAGCACGATCCACCCCCCTGCGAGCCCTATCTCTTTCGCGATATCGTCTGCAACGATCTGGTGGTGGATGTCACCCGGGCGCTGCTGGGGGAGGGCGTCACCAATACCTTCTACTCGGGGAATACCAATCTGCCCGGTTCGGGCGACCAGCCGGTGCACGTCGACTCGGGGCAATTGTGGCCCGGCCTTGAGCAGGCCCACCCCGCCTGCCAGGTGGTGGTCAATATTTCCCCCATCGATGTGGGGCCGGAAAACGGCAGCACCGAAGTCTGGTTGGGCAGCCACCTCGACACGGCCATGTCGGTGGATATGCCCTCGTTGGTGGTGCCGGCCGAAAACGTGGTGGCCCGGCGGCAACAACACCCGCCGCTGCAGCCGCGCATTAAAAAAGGCGGTGTCCTCATCCGTGATATCCGCCTGTGGCACCGCGGCGTGCCCAATACCAGCAACCGGGCACGCCCAATGATCGCCATGATTCACCAGTGCCGCTGGATGGGCGGCGGCAGCCTGCCGCTGCCCGTCGGCGCCGGGGTCTATTTCGCCCACCAGCATCTCAACACGCCGGTGCATGCAGTCGATGGGCCCATCGATTATCTGGGCCGTCACAAGCCCCACGATTTTAAGCCAGATTGAGTTTAAGATGTTCGGATGTTGGCGCTGAACTACGGCGAGTTACCGACCAAATTTTAGGATGTCAGTGCTTCACATTGGTATTAGCGGCTGAAGGAACAGGTAGATGGGTGCTTCCACGCTGGCGGTGGGCCAGGTCGGTCTGGGATTGGCCGCCGCCGCCCACCACAAAGGCTACGCCAGCCACCCTCGGGCCACTGTCCGGGCGGTATGCGACAAGGACGGCGATAGGGCCCGCGCTTTTGCACGGGCCCACGGGGTGGGGCAGGTCTTCGTCGATTTCGACGAAATGCTGCAGCGGGCCGATATCGATGCGGTCGATATCACTACGCCGACCTATCTGCACACCCCAATGGGCGCTCAGGCAGTGGCGGCGGGCAAGCACGTGCTGTGCGAAAAACCCTTTTGCCTGGACCCGGACCAGGGGCTGGCCGTTTGTGCGGCGGCCCGGCGGCGCGGGGGGGCGGCCCACGATCCCTACCGCGGCGACGGTGTCGATATTCCCATCATCACCTGGAAACACGCCGGCGAGGAAGCCCATGGGGTGTGGATGCGGGCCGAGCGGCTCAACGGCAAATTCGATTATATGCGCGGCTTCAGTACGACGGTAATCGGCGAGGAGGGACTTATCCAAGTATTGGGCGAAGGGGGGGCGGGCCTGGACTGGGCGGGGCAGGCGGCCCATCTGCTGCTGCACCGGCGCGGCAAAGCCGTCGAGGCACTGCGTTTCGACGAGGGCGGCGACGATGTCTGGGCCTCGGAGATTTCCTATTACGGCCAGGGCCATATCCGCCAGGTGCACCACTTCGTCGAGGCGGTATTGGCGGGCCAGGCGCCACGCTACGGCGGCGTCGATGGGGTAGCGGCGGTGCGCTGCACCTTGGCGGCCATCGGCTCGGCGCAGACGGGGCGGCCGGTGCGCCTGGACCAGGCCGGTGCGCCATGACCGAGAAAGCCAAAACGCGCGAGCAATTGCGGCTGGAGCTGATCGCCTGGAAACAGCGCCTGCAGGCCCAGCGCCTGGTATCGCAGCGGGTCCGCGGCGAAATCGGCCGCATGCAGAGCAGCCATGACGTCGAAGCTCTGGTGCGGGTGATCTACGAGGGCTTGCGCACCTTGGAGGTGCCCTTTGCCTACTGCGGGGTCAATATCTTTGACCAGGCCGAAGAGCCGACTACCCTGACGGCCCACAATATGTCGCCGCGGGGGGAATGGAATCACTGGGAGGGTTTCCCCGGCGATACCCTATTGCGCATTTGGCGCCGCGGCGTCTTGGCCTACCGCCGCGACCTGCACACCGACGATCCCTATGGCGAGCGGGTCCACATTCCCTATATGCGCGCGGTGGTGGATGTGCCTTTTGCCCGCGGCACCCTGGCGGTGAGCAGTCCGCAGCCGGAGGCCTTTTCCGCCGAGGATCTCGATGTTTTGCAGGATATGGCGTTATTGCTCTCCGATGGCTTCAGGCGGTTGGAGGATTTGCGCCAGGTGGAGGAGCGCAACGTCCAATTAGAGCAGGAGGTGGAGGAGCGCAGCCAGGCCCAGGCGCGTTTGCAACAGAGTCTGGCCGAATTGGAGCGGGCCCACGCCGATTTGCGTCTCACCCAGGCCCGCCTGGTGCAATCGGAGAAGATGGCGGCCCTGGGCGATCTGGTGGCGGGGGTGGCGCACGAGCTCAACAGTCCGGCCGGGTCTATCGTCAGCACCCGCGATACGCTGGGCCGGACGGTGCAGCGCTTGGGCGCCGCTTTGACGGACCGCGCCGATTTGCAGGGACTGCTCGAGGTCCTCGAGCGCTCGGGCCAGGTGATGGGCGACGGGGCCGAGCGGGTGGCCCAGATCGTTGCCAGTCTGCGCCGTTTTGTCCGCCTGGATGAGGCCGAATGGCAGTTGGCCGATATCCACGAAGGGCTCGACAGCGCTTTGACTTTGCTCGATTCGCGGTTGGGGAACGGGATTGAAATAGAGCGCCAATACGGCGCCGTGGAGCCGTTGTGGTGCGCCCCCGGCCAGCTCAACCAGGTCTTTATGCACGTGCTCAAAAACGCCGTCGAGTCGATCGCTGGAACGGGGCGTATCAGTCTGGCCACAGGGCAGGAGGGGGGGCAGGTCTGGGTCCGCATCGCCGATACCGGGCGGGGGATGGATCAGCAACAGCTCGACCGAATTTTCGATCCGGCCCTAGCCGGCGATACCGGGCGGGTCGGGCTGTCCTGGCGACTGGCCGCCGACTATCTAATTGTCCGCGACCACGGCGGTGAGATCGAGGTCGACAGCCAAGTGGGGGAAGGGACCGTGGTGCATTTCAGGTTGCCGTTGCGGCAAGTAGGGACAGGGCTGGAAGAGGAAGGTAATTAGATGAGGGTTGGTCATTATTCGGATGGTCCGCGGGGGGCGGCTGTTGGGGGGAGACGAGGCTGACGCTCATTCTCGCGCTACGCGCTCCGAGGCCACTCCGACCCGCCCGCCTGCGGCGGGCACCCGGGTCGGGTGGAATCCGCTTTCATCCTCATCGCCCCCCAACAGCCTTAGCACACGTATAGGTAGAACAATAAAATTAGACAGGTCGCTAATTATGACCAACTCTCAATATGATCTCCCCAATTCAGAGGCCACTTATGAACGATAGCGAGAAATTTCTCTTTGACCTGCATGGCTATCTAGTCATTCCCCAGGTCTTGTCGGCCGAGGAGTTGGCCGCGGCCAACCGGGCTGTTGACCACCACGCCAACCAGATAAGTATCCGTCCCAACGACCTGGCGCACGAATCCGCGACTCTGGCTGGAAAGCAGGGACGCGGTGATCTGGGCGGCATGCTGAGCTGGCCAAAACCGCACTGCGACGTTTTCCGGGCGATGATTGTCCACGCTCGGATAACGTCCTACTTGGAAGAATTGTGCGGGCCTGGCTTTCGTCTGGGGGGACTAAGCATTATCACCATGGACGAGGGGGCCGAAGGATTCTGGTTTCACGAAGGCGGTGAGCCGCACGACCGCTCGCGCGGCTTCCTCTACCGCAACGGCCGCATGTTTTGCGGTATGACCAATGTCGCGGTGCAATTGACCGATGTGGGCCCCCACGACGGCGGCTTTGCCTGTCTGCCCGGTAGCCACAAGGCCAATTACGCCTGCCCCGACGATATCCGCCTGTATCAGGCGCACCAGGAACGAATCGCGCAAATCCCGGCGCGGGCCGGCGATGCCGTTCTTTTCGTCGAGGCGCTGATGCACGGGGCCTTGCCCTGGACGGCAACGCACCAGCGGCGCACGGTTATCCTGCGCTATACGCCGGGGGTGATGGTCGAGGGGGTGATGGGCACTTATTCACAGCCGGAGTTCTACGACGAACTGACTCCCGAGCAGCAGGTAGTGCTGGCGCCGCCGGGGTACCGGCACGAGGATAAGGGGTCGCGGTTGTATCAACCGCGCTGAGAGGAGAATGATGCACGTCGAGGTCAAGGCCATGCCCCCAGAGCAGCGCCCTCTGCTGCACAATTTGATGCAGAAGTATCTCTACGATTTTTCCGAATACGACCGCGACGATGTCGATGAAGAGGGCTTGTATTTCTACAAATACACCGACCTCTATTGGGTCGAGCCCGAACGCTATCCTTTCCTTATCCGCGCCGCCGGCAAGATCGCCGGTTTTGCTTTGGTGCGCCGCAGCAGCGGTTTTGACGAGGCGCCGTTTCATTCGATGGCCGAGTTTTTCGTCATGCGCAAATACCGCGGCCAGGGCGTGGGGCGGGCGGCGGCCGTGCAGCTGTTCGATCTTTTTCCCGGGCGCTGGCATGTAGCGCAGGAGCCGCGCAACCAGCCGAGCCAGATTTTCTGGCAGCAGGTAGTAGGCGATTATAGCGGCGGGCGCTATGAGCAGACAAAGGGGGAAGACGACGAGCCGCAACAAATATTTGCAACGCCGGGGACCGGGTCGGATTGAAGCAAAATAGGCCCTTGAATTTTCCGTCCTTTTTAAGACCAACGTAATTTTATACGCCCGTGACGTTGCCCGGTGCCAATGAGGCGTCGCGGTGTTGGGCCCCTAGTCAATGAGGAACAAGAAACATGAACCGTCCCCCCGAAGAATTCATCCGCGTCCAGGAAGATCGATTGCTCGCCTTTGCCGCCGCTTGTCTGGAGAAGGCCGGCCTTGAAAGCGAGCACGCCGCCCTGGTCAGCCGACTGCTGACCAATTCCGATCTGCGCGGGGTGCGCAGCCACGGTACCCAGGCGGCCTGGCGCTATTGCATGGAGCACGAGCGGGGCCAACTCAATCCGCGTCCGCAAATCGAAATTGTCCATGATACCCCAGCGGCGGTGGTCCTCAACGGCGATGGCGGTTTGGGCTATATGCCGGCTATGCAGGCCACCGAACTGGCCATCGCCCGGGCGATGGAAGTGGGTATCGGCATGGGGCTTGTGCGCGGCATTGGCCACTACGGATCGGCCGGGCACTACACCCGCGTTTGCCAGGCGGCGGGGTGCATCGGCTTTTCGGTCCAGGGGCCCGAAGGCTACGGCGATTATATGGGCAATCCCAGGCGCAGGGAGGGCACGCCCAGCCTCGGTCGCTTCGGCTGTCCGCCGATGTCGTGGGCGTTGCCGGGCGGGGATGAACCCGCTGTCGTGCTGGATGGAGGGACACCGACCATAATGGGCCTGCGCGACCGTGCCGCCTTCGATCAGGTGATGGGACAGATCCCTTCCGGGATATTCAAAGGGGTGGGCCATACGGCTGTGTCGAATCTGCTCAGCGCCGGTTTGACGGGATTAGCCTTGCCCGATGTCCGCAAGTTGCGCCAGCGGTATCCCGGGGCCATGGAGGGATGCATGGTGCTGGCCATCCATATCGGCGCCTTTGTCCCCGAGGCGTTATTCCGCGCCGAGTCGGACCAATTAGTGAGCGATGTGCGGGAACAGTACACGCCCCTGCCCGGCTACGATCGGAGCTTGATGCCCGGCGCCATCGAGGAGGAATTGGCCCACGAGCACGGGGCCCATGGCATCCGCTATGGCGACCACGAGCAGGAAACGGCGCGCAAGCTTTCAGAGCACTACGAGGTTGCCCTGCCGTGGGATTGAGGCCCAAGAGCCGGTGGTCTGGGCCGTCCTGCCGCCAGGCCTTGGCGGCTGCAAAACATTTAGCCGCGTGCCGCCGGCTCCCCGCCGTACAGCCGCTGTGCCACCAGGTAGAGTGCTAAACCCGCTAGCGTGCCCAGGGCGGCCCAGCTGTACAGCGCCTGGGCGCCCAGGCGCTGGTAGAGGGCCCCGCCAATGAGCGCTGCGGTCGTGCCGCCGAGGCCGAAATTGACGCCGCTGAACAGAGCCTGCGCCGTGGCCCCTGAGCCGACAGGTGCCAGCTTTTTGGCCTGTGACACTCCGGCGATCCACATCAGCGCGAACGAAGGCCCGTGCAATAATTGTACTGCCAGCCCCTGCATTGGGGTGGTCGCCACCGCGTAGGCGGCCAGACGCAACAGCGCGGCCAGGGCACCTATGAGCAGCAGTCGCTGCGCGCCCCAGCGCCGCACCAGGCGGTCGCCCAGCGCAAAGGCGACCAGTTCGCTCACAGTGGCCACCGTCAACGACCAGCCCATCAGGGCGCGCGAAGCCCCCAGGGCTTCCATGTACAAAAAGAAATAATGGAAGGCAAATCCCGACCCCAGGCCCCCGACAAAGGCCAGCAGGAGAAAGAGTTGCCAGCGGCGCTCGGCCAGCAGCGCTTTGAGACTGGTGGACGAAGAGGGAGCCACCGTCGCCCCGCCTACGGGTAGGCGGAGCACTACTAGCAGAAAGCCCGCCATCAGCAAGGCATAGCTGTGGAAGGACCAGTCCAGGCCGAACCGATCGACGATCCAGCCGATGAGCGGTCCGGCCAGGCCCCAGCCGACGCCGCCCCACAGCCGCACCTTGCCGTAGCGCTGGGGCCGCGGCCCCAGCAACTCCATGACGGCGTGGTCGACCAGGGGCACAATGGGCGACATAAAAAAGGCCAGCCCTAGTACCAGCGGCACCAGCCACCAAAAGCTGTCGGTGAACAACAGCGACTGCGAGAGGGCAATCGACCCGCCAATGGCCGCCGCCAGCACCAGGCGGTGGCGGCCGCTGGCGTCGGCGATGCGTCCCCACAACGGGCCGCCGACCAGCACCAGCGCCGTGGGAATGGCCACCAGCAAGCCGATCTGATCGCCGCTGAGGCCGATCTGCCCGTAGAACAGCGGCAGGAAGGGCATAAAGCAGGCGGCTGCCGCATAGTAAAAGGCATAGCAGGCCTTGGGCAGGCGCAGGGAGGAGTCCATGGGCGAAGGTTACTTTCGGGCGCCGCAGGGGTGATCGGGTAGCGGCAGCATCCGTATGTTGAATTGCAAAGGACGATCCATATCTATAGAATTTATAACATTACAAAGCACTGATGTCCTTGAAATGTTGGGCGCGTCGTTCTGCGCGACAGGCCGGGACAAATTGAGGTCAATCTGGCAGCAACCCGGCGCGAGCCGACAGGCCACCAACCCACTGAGGGAGGATTGTATGAGCAAGTTGAGAGTCGCCGTCGTCACCGGCGCCCATGCCTTCGACGTAGTGTCCTTCCACGATCTTTTCCGCTCGTTCGAGGACTGCGACTGCTACCCCCAGACTTTGGAGGATTGGGCCCTAGACCTGTCTCGGCACGGCGACCGCTACGCGGCCCATGTCTTCTACAATATGCACACCATGGCGCCCGAAGACGCGCCGGGGGGCAAGCGGACCCGAGAGGCCATCGACGCCCTGGGCCGCGGCCCAGGGATCGTCGTGTTGCATCACGGGATACTGGCTTTCGTGCAAGAGCCGGTATGGGATGCGATAGTTGGCATGACCGGGCGCACTATCGATGGCTACAGCCACGACGAGCGGTTGGGCGTGCAGGTGCGCGATGGCGGGCACCCAATTACGCGTGGTCTGGCCGATTTTGAAATCCTCGACGAGTCCTACGACTTTCGCGGGGTGGACAGCACCGACAGCCAGGTGCTGTTGGGCACCGAACACGCCGACTGCATGCCGACCCTGGCATGGACACGCAGCTATGGCGAGTCGCGCGTGTTCAATCTGGTCCTGGGCCACGACGATCAGGCATTTTCGCACGAGATATTCCGCACGGTGCTGGGGCGCGGCATCCTCTGGAGCGCCCAGGCGTTGTAGCCCCAGAGGGCACCGGCCCCAGCCCAAGTGAAGGTCCGTGGGCCGGGGTCCGTTGATAGATAGGAATTTTGAGAACGCTGCTTAGGAGAGAGGCGAGTCCTGGCGATTCCTTTCTATGGTCCCGGCGTCCCACAAATTGGAAAATTTCAGCGCTCGCGGACAATGCCCGTAGGCTTCCTCGACTTCGATCAAGAGGCCCTGCAGCAGCTTGGTATTGTCGTCGTGCCAGTAGACGGCCAGTTCGGCCTGTAGTCTTTCTGCCTCTTCCGCGTCGATGGGGCGGGCCCGACCATTGATGCGTACGGTGCGTTCGAGTCCGGGGATGAAGAATAGCAGGCCGACGCCGCTATTGCTGTCGATATTGCCGTAGGACTGGAAGAGCCGGTTGCCGGCCACGTCGGGCATAAGCAGTCTGCGCTCGTCAAGCACGCGCACAAAGCCGGGGGTGCCGCCCCGAGGTGAGGCGTCACAGCGGCCGTCGGCGTTACTGGTGGCCAGCACGGCGAAGGGTGCGTGGCGGATAAATTCCTGCACACCTTCTTCCATAAGTTCGCGGACCTTGGTGCGGGCGCCTTCAGAGGGCTGGCCGAATTGCTCTTGAAAGCGGTTGGCTGGTTCCTTAGCATCCTGCGGATGTAGGGGCTGCGACGGAGTGGCGGTCATGGTATGTCTCCTGGAGCGGTTGTTTTACCGATGGAATATTTTTGGCCTACTCAAAAAGTCTCCAAGTAGGCTGTTATTTTTGCGCACAACGATAGCCCTCTAAACCAAGTCTTTCAGTACCGCGAATAAACGCTGGGCATCGGCGCTGCCATTGTACAGATGCCCCGAGATCCGCACCCGGCCGTATTCGCCCCATACCAGGACGCCCTCTGCGCCCAGGCGTTCCTGTAGCCCTTTGGCATCGTCAGCGGCAAAGCAGGTATTACCCGAGCGGGCCTTTTTCTCGGCCGGCGAAATGACCTCCAGCCCCAATTGCTGCAAGCCCTCGGCGATATATTCGGACAGCCCCTGGTTGTGGGCTTCAATGCGTTCAATCCCAATATCCAGCAGTACATCCAGCGCTTTATTGAGAAAGAGGATTACTAGCATGGCCGGATTGCCCGGCTCTAAGCGGTCGGGCATGGGCTTGGTGTCCACCTCTGGCAGACGCTCGGCGCCCTGGGCTGGCCAAACGTCCAGGTTGCGCCAGCCCAAAGAGGTGGGACGCAATTGGTCCTCGGCCCTCGGTGAGGCGTAGCAGGGAGCCACCCCGTGGGTGGCCAGCATCCATTTGTAGGAACTGCTCAGGCACCAGTCGGTCAACGGCGCCGGGACCTGCACGTTGCCCGAGGCGTGGGTGGCGTCTACGGCCAGCAGAATGCCGCGCTGGTGGCAGCCCTCGGACAGGCGGGCGATATCCAGATTCTGGCCGCTGTAGAAACTTACCTGGCTAACGGCGATTACGCGGGTGCAGCTGTCGGCGGCGGCGAGTAAATCCTCTTCTCGGGTGCGCCAATTCTGGTGCGCTACCAGACGGATCTCAACGCCCAGAGGCTCCAACTGCTTCCAGGCATAGGCCACAGAGGGGAATTCGAGATTGGGCACCACGACATTATCGCCGGCTCGCCAGTCGAGGCCGCGGGCCAGCCACGACATGGCCTCGGCGGCGGAGGGCATAAAAGCGACGCGGTCGGCGGCCACGTCCCACAGGCGGCCCATTTTCTGGCGACAGGCCTCGCCCTTCTCGTAGACCACCTGGCGGCCTTCATAACCGCCGCTTTTGAGGTGGGCGAAGTCGTCGTAGAGCGGCGCGAAATCTTTCAGCCAAGGGGCTTCGCCGCCAGTGCACAGATGGGTGGTGTTGTCGAGGCCGACAAAGGCGTCGGGGGACAGCAAAGGGTCGATGTGCACGTTTTCCTCCGGGACCAGGGGGACGGGCAAGGCACTTGTTCTAGTATAGCCTTTTGCGCGGCCGGGCACCAAGCCCTGGCCCGGAAGCTGGCGTCCTATAAGCGCAGGTAACTCTGGTAGCGTCGGTGGGCGATGGCCCCTTGGGCCACGGCTTCCTTAATGGCGCAATCCGGCTCTTTGTCGTGGGCGCAATCGGTGCGAAAACGACACTGGCCGATATAGGGCAGCATTTCGGGGAATAGCACAGCCAGGGCGCCGCGGCGTTTGGGCATTCCGACCAGGCCAAAGGTCTTGATCCCCGGGGTGTCGACCAGATAGCCGCCTCGGTCGAGAGGGAACATTTCGAGGTGGGAAGTGGTGTGGCGGCCCTTGCCGCTAAAGCCGCTTATTTGGTTGACGCGCAGGCCCAAATCGGGCTGGACGGCGTTGAGCAGGCTGCTCTTGCCGACCCCCGACATGCCCACCAGGACGGATAATTTGCCGGCTATAGAGTCGGCGAACTGATCGATGCGGCGGCCGTCCTCGACGCTGGTCAAAACCACCGGATAGCCGATATCCTGGTATATTTTCATCATCGGTTTAACCTTGCGCTCTTTGACCAGGTCGGCCTTGGTCAGGACCACGGCCGCCGGCAATTGCTGGCTTTCGGCGGCGGCTAGGCAGCGATCGAGCAAATGCCAACGCGGCTCGGGCTGGGCCACGGCCATAATAATCAGGATCTGGTCGACATTGGCGGCAATGGCCTGGAACATGCCGGCGTCGGCGGCTTTGCGCACTAGCTGGTTGCGGCGCGGTAAAACTTCTTTGATAAGACCGCAGCCCGGATCTGTGGGCTCGTAAAGGACCTGGTCGCCAATGGCCACCGGGTCGACCATTCTGATTTTCTTGACCTTTTGCACGCCGCGCCGGGTGCCCGAATTTTCCGGCGCCGTTGGATATTGGAGATATTTGCGCAGGCGGTTGGAAATACTACAAGTTACGGTCTCTCCCTCGACATCCAGGAAATACTGCCCCAGGGACTTTTTGAATACAATACCCTGGCGCCCGGCGGTCGGCTCAGACAACGGCTGGTCGTTATTCGTCATAGAGTCCTTATGGGATTGAGTTGGGGTATCCGCCTAACTCTGCAGGGGATGCACCCAAACTCAATAGGTGCAGTTCCTACCCGGTAGTGGGCGTTGGGCTGGGAGCCTAACAGACGCCTGTTTTTTGCGCTTGCTCAGGTCGAGGCGACGGGGAATTCAGTGTAGTAACGTCCTATTGCCGCGGTAGTGCCGCAAATATAGACGGCATCCTCGGCGGTCAGGGTAAAGGAGGGCTTGATATCGGTGATGACCTGGCCCCCGCGTTCGATGGCCACCACCGTGCAACCGGTGCGCTCGCGGATATTGGCCGCCAGCGGATTGCGGCCAATTAGACTGGTCGGAGCCAGTTTGACCAGTTTGATACGTCCTTGGTGCGATACTGTCTGGCCCAGCACATGGTGGGCCAACAACTGGCCTGCTACCTGACTTACAGAAAGGGCGAAATCGGCTCCGGCCTTTTGGACACGGCCGACGTTTTCGGCCCGTTCGGCGCAGGCGATAATGGGCACATCCGGGGCGTAATCGCGGACCACGGTGGCGGCCAACAGGGTGGCGCTGTCGCTGGGGAGGGCGAGGATAACGGCGCGGCCTCCGGCCACGGGCAGTTGGCGCAGAGTATCGAGTTCGAGGATGTCGCCGACCAAGTCGACGTCGGGGCCGGCGAGGGGTTCGACCAGGCAGACCTGTTCGCCGGCAGCGCGCAGGATTTCGACCAATTTGCTGCCGACATCGCCCCCCCCGGCCACTACCAGCGGGCCTTCTTGGGTAATGGGCCGGGCCATGTCGCTGAGCTGGCGGATGCTGTCGGGCGATCCGGCGGCCACCAAAATAGTGCCGGCGGTCAGCGGCTGGTCGGGGGCGGGGGGCGAGCGCAGGGCTTCTTCGGACCACTGCCCCACGATATGGGCTCCGGTGCGGGCGCCAATGCCGGCTTCGGTTAGGCTCAAACCGGCCAGCGGGCTGGCGTCGTGGACCCGCAATTCGGCCACTTCGAGGAGGTGGCCCAAGGGCTCGACCCCGGCCAGGCGCGGACCGATGCGGGTGCTGGCCCGCACGGCCACGGCGGCGGCCAATACGTGGGTGGGGGTAAAGGCCGCCGTGGCCCCGGCCAACAGCAGGGGAGCGCGGCGGTGCGGGCTTTCGATCAACGCCACGATGGGGCCGACAAACCCCTGCTCGCGGGCGCTGTGGGCCAAAAGGGCGTTGGCATCGTCGGAGCCATTGGCAACCAGGGCCCGGGCCCTGGCCAAGGGACTCAGGTCAAGTCCTTCCTGGCCCAAACCGGCGTGGACAATATGCATCCCCCGCTCGCCGCGCTCGTGCAGGTTGCGTGCCAGGGCCTCTTCTTCTTCGATAATGACGATGGGCAAATCGCGATTTTTGCTCTCGCCCACCAGCGACTCTACGGCGGGGCCGTAGCCGTAAATGACCACACAGTCGGCTATGGCAGGCAGGGCGTGCAAGAGGCCCCCGTCTAGCCGTTGTTCGACCAGCGGCTGGTTGAATTTGTCTATCTGTACCACACCCCGGGTGGCGTCGGCTTGGTGCGCGGCCCGGCCCTGCAGCAGGATGGCGCAGCCCTTCAGGGCCAGCGGGGTGAATAGGTTCAATAGAAAAGCAGTGAAAATCAGCACCGAGAAGATGTTCTGGTCGATAGCCCCTTGGGCCAGAGCCAGGGAGGCCAGGATAAAGGCCATTTCGGCGCGGCCGCACATGCCTACGCCCACGGTAAGGGCTTCGCGCCAGGGCAGGCCCATGTATCGGGCCATGCTGCCGGCACTGGCTATCTGGCCGACGATAATCAGCACCGTGAGCAAGGCGATAAAACCCAGGGCCGTGGCGCTGATATCGAACGTGATGGAAAAACCCAGGGAAATGAAGAAAATGGGACCGAGGAAGGAATAGGCAATGCCGTAGGCGCGGTCGTTGACTATTTTGACCAGATTGGGGTGGGCGACTTTCTCTTCGAAGAACAGGCCGGCCAGATAGGCGCCCAGAATCATATGCAGGCCGATCAACTCGGCAAACAATCCAGCGCCGATGGCCGTTACCAGGACAAAGGTGAATCCCTTGCCGCCCTCTGAGCGGAAGGGCAGGGTCAGGCGCGGATAGACGACGGTGCCCATGACCACAGAAACGGCGAAGAAAGCCACTACTTTCCCCAGGGTAATGGCAATATTAATGGGATCGAAAGTGCCGCCCGATAAAACGCCGATGATCAGGCCGAAAAAGATCAGTGTCAACAGACCGTCAATGACGCAGCAGGCGAGAATCACGTGGGCGATGCGGGTATTGCCCAGACCCAGGTCCTTGAGGGTCTTGAGGGTGATGACCACGGCGGTTGCGGTCATGGTCAGTCCGACGAAGGTGGCCCCGATCCAGTCCAGGCCAAACCACGTGGCGATGCCAAAGGCCACTGCAAAGGGCACCGCCGCCCCCAATACCGCCACCCCTAAGGAGCGCTTGAGGGCGTCGAAGAATTCGCGCGGTTGGGTCTCGATCCCGGCGTGGAACATGAGGAAGAAAATGCCTATTTCGGCCAGCAGCTGGATGGCCGCGTTGGGCTCGATAAGGCCCAATACGGCCGGCCCTACAACGACCCCGACGATGAGCTCGCCCATGACGGTGGGCAGACCCAGCGGGCGCAGGGTGACGGCGACCAGCCAGATGCCGGCCAAGAGAATTAACAGATCGAAAGCGACGTCGTGCATGAGCTTCGGCGGTGGGAAAAGGGGATTGGTTTATCGACAAGGCTTTTATTATTGGCTGCAAAAGTGACGGATTGCTTGGACGCCCCTTGGGTGGGCTGGCCAGTGTCCTTTTGTTTGCTCGGGCGCAATAGGGGCTAGGGCGAGAAGAGATTTTTCCAAACGCCTCGTTGCAGCGACACCCTAGTTTAAGCTCTGGCTCAGGGTAGGGCAAATTTCCCTTGACATAGTTAAACTGGATGGCAATTTTGGAACGCGAGCCCAAGTAGGTCGGGTTTATTTTTTCTTATGATCTGGCCTTGAATTTAACAAAGGATCAACCATGTACAAGCGTCGACATCAGCCCTGCGGAAGGGCTGACCGATAAATAGAGCAAAACTCCTCGCCCTTGCGGTGGGAGCGAATGAACTATTGACCCGTCGTCCTTTAGATCCGAGGCGCACCGCTGTGTCGTGTGCCGGGAAGAAGGACTGTTCGGGCGGACGATAAAATTCACCGACCATCCTCTCCCGGGATGGTTTTTTTGTTACCGCGGCGCGCCTCCCAATGCGCCGCGGTTTTTTTGTGCCCGGCCGTACCATTCATCCATTGCCCAAGGAGCTAATATGTACCGCTTTCATCCCGCAAAAGGTTGGCAATTGCCCACCGTCGAGCCGGCCGGTTGGATAAAACCCGATAGCTTCCCCCGCTGTCGGCTGCCGCGCGAATTCGCTGTTTTTACCGGCGACTTACCCCCTGTGCAGATACGAGATGCCCAACAGGCCCCAAGCACTTTGGTCCAGGTGCTGGCAGCCGAAGGGGCGCTGCTGTTGACCGGCCCCTATCCCTATATAGACGGGGTGCACCGCTTCTGCCAGCGGCAAAAAGGGGCCCTAGTTGGGGCCGGGGAAATCGCCCATTTTACCGATCCGGTTGAGCGGCGTGCTGTCCTTAAAAGCCAGCGCCGTCAGCGTCTGCATCGACTACTGGTGGCCATGCAGGGCGAACGGTTATTGCAGGTGGATCAGGCGCCTCCCTTAAGCAGGGTGCCGGACTGGCTGCAAGAGCCCCCTGGCCCGGACCCCTTCCTTATTCCGGTGCGCCGTTTGCAGCGAATCCTGACCGATATCGAACGGGCCCGCCAGGGGCTCCCGGTCCAGGCCTTGGGGCAGCGGTTGGCCATTTTGCCGCATGTATACGTGCCCAGCGACCAGAGTGTGCCGTCGATGCTGCTCGAATACGGGGCCTGCATGGAGGGTCGGCGGGTCTTGGATGTGGGCACGGGCACCGGCATTTTGGCCCTGCTCGCCGCCCGGTTGGGGGCGGCTCAGGTGGTGGCCGTCGATTTCAACGATAATGCCGTGCGCAATGCCCGTCTCAATGTCGGTAGCCTGGGGTTCGGCGATCGTATTGAAGTGCCGCCGCCGGGCGATCTTTTTCAACCGGTGCGGGGCCGCCGTTTCGACACCATTCTTTTTAATGCCCCTTGGATCCAGGGCAGTCCGCAGTCGTTGTACGATACAGCGTTGTACGATCCCGATTTCCAGGTCCTCGACGCTTTTCTCGATGCCGCCCCGCGCTACCTGGCCCCGGGCGGGAGCATTCTGTTGCAGTACGCTCATATTGCTTTGCGGAGTGGCCAGGACGGCCGCGGCCATTTGCACCAGGTATTGGCCGCCAATGGGCTGGAAATTATCGGCGCCCACGTCAAGGAACACCAAAGTCGGCTGGCCGGGGGGCGGGCGCAATTATATCTGTACGAAATCTGCCGTAAAGGCAGCCGTTCCCAATAGGCAGGGCCAACAACGGTGTTCGTTACACCCGGGGCTAGGGACGGTGTGCCCCGGGTGCTTTGCTGGGCCAGTTTTTAGCTGGGCCAGCAATATACTTGACAGGGAAGCACCGTTCCGCTTTTATAGATCCAGCGCTCTAAAGGGAGCCCCCCGTCCGCGGCAAGGGACCGTGTCCCACCTTTCCCGCTGTACTCGCCATAGCATCTTCTTTCTGCCCGTTTTGTGCGGACACCGGGCTTTGTCGCGAAAGGAGATTGGCATGTCCCCATCTCAAAATCCGCTCAATCTCGAACAAATCAAACGCCAGGCCAAAGAGCTGCGCCAAGCCCATGGGGCCGGCGAGGCCGCTGTCGTGGCGCGCATAAAAAACCATTTGCCGCGCTTGCAGACGGCCACCGACCGGGAAGTGCGCGCCCATGCCCTCAGTTTGCGCGAGGCCCAACTGGTGCTGGCCCGCGAGCACGGTTTTGGCAGTTGGAAGCGGCTGTTGCAACAGCTCAGTAGGGCACCGACGGCCACGGCGTCAGCCCCGCAGATGGATCCTCAGAAAGCGCGCAAATTGCGCGATATTTTCATCAATAAAGCCTTTGGCCACGGCGAGCCCTTTCGCCCTCTTACCAATATAGAATTGCAATTTATCGAAGCGGCAGCCGATCCGGGCGACAATCGCTGGGAAGGCCGCTGCGATGTGGCGCGCATGGAAGAGTTGGTGGTCCAGGCGCCCGACTTACTGGTATCTATTGGACCGGCCCTGTTGCGCATGGCCGTCTCTATGCGGGGTTGCCACCTGGCCACCCACTTTCTGGCCCAGCGGGGCGTGCTCTTGGAAATTGACGAAAGCGAGTACAACGCTGTCCACGAAGCCGCCTGGGCTGGGGCCACCGAGAATATGCGCGCCGTCTTTGCCGCTGGTACAGCCGATGCGGCCATGGTCGCTTTGCACAAGGCGCACGTCGGCTGGTACGATAATTGTTCGCTGATGTACTGGGCGGCCCTACGTGGGGACGTCGAGATGGCGAAATTGCTCATAGAATACGGGGTCGGGGTGCATCACGAGCTTGCGATAAAAGGCAACGGCGAACGCGGCACGACCGTCCTCCAAGAGGCCGTAGCCTTCAGCCATTCGGAGGTCGAAAACCAGGAGCGCGCCCAGGGCAAGCAGGAGGTAGCGCGGCTCTTGATAGGGGACGGGGCCCAGTACGATATTAATTCGGCCTGCGGCTTGGGGGACCAACAGCGGCTGGAGGAAGTGCTGGCTGACAACGGCCTGTTGGTCAACGCCGCCGATGCCTACGGTATGACGCCGCTGCACTGGGCCGCCCGGGCCGGGTCCCTGAACTGCGCCCGTCTGCTGTTGGAACGCGGCGCCGAACCCGATGCCGCCAACCGCGCCGGCCGGGTCCCCCTGCACTTGGCCGCCGACGCCAATGGCGAGGAGATGGTCTGGCTATTGGCCGATTGGGGGGCCGATCTAGATGTGCCGGACAAGCAAGGCCGCACGCCGCTGCACCGGGCCACCCATGGGGGATGCGCCGAAACGGCCGAGATTCTCATTGCCCTGGGAGGCAATAGCAGATTGAAAAATAAGAAGGGCAAGACGCCGTTGCAGGTGGCCCGCATGGGGGCCTCTTTCTTGAAGAACTGAATACGTCTAGACCGCTGACTTTGCGCCGCCTTGGAAAGGGGGCAGACCTTCTGCCGTGGAGCAACAATGCACTGGTATTTAAAATGTCTGCGGAAATACGCCGTATTCTCGGGCCGGGCCCTTTATTATGATCGTCCTGATGGTCTTGGACAGCGAGGAAGGGGATAACGACTACGGCCCCAACCCCAAGGGTGCTGGGCTTATGGGTGGGGTGCGTCTTTAGAGTGACCAAAGCACGGTGGTTAGGCGGCTATTGACTTTTGGGCGCCGACGTGGACAATAAAATAGTTGCAATAAAGCAAGATTTGCCTGGGTGTCCAAAGAGAAATATAGCCTCTGCATCCTGTCGCCCTTTTTGGAAGGAATAACCATGGCAAGCACCTATTGCCCGCACTGCCGTACCCTGGCTCTCACGCGCCTGATCGTCGAACCCGGGCGTCGCTTCCCGCAAGGTCAGGAGCCGGCCTTGCGGGTCTTTCACTGCGCCGGTTACAACGGGTTTATCCGCAGCGAAGCGGTGCCCCAACAACACAAGGGTCGCCTGGTCTAACCGGCAGGGCCATTTTTTTGGGCCAGGCCCGGATAGCCACGCCGCTGTCCGGGCCCGTTTTTGTCGGGCGATTTTTCATTTGCACGATTTACCTTTTTTATTATGTTGGCCCCCAGGACACCCCACGTCCCGCGTCCCCTGCTTACCCAGGTATGCACTATGAGCGAAGAACAGCAGGAAACCGAAGAAACTGAAGATCTGCTCGATGAAGTAGCTTTTGCTGAGGATAACCCCGAGCCGCGCTGCCCAGTGGTACTGCTGCTGGATACATCCTCGTCCATGTCTGGCCGGCCTATCGGCGAACTCAACGAAGGGCTGCAGGCTTTTGCCGAGGCGATCAAGACCGACAAATTGGCCGCTCTGCGCGTCGAGGTCGCCCTGATCACCTTTGGCGGCCAGGTCCAGGCCGTCGATGTCCAGGGCGGTGGCGGCGAGATACCCTTTGACGCCGGCCAGGCTTTTTGCACCGTCGACCGTTTTGTCCCACCCACCCTGTCGGCAACGGGGCGCACGCCCATGGGCGAGGGGATGCGCCGGGCCCTAGAGTTACTGCAGGGGCGCAAGGACGGGCTCAAACAGCAGGCCCTCGATTACTACCGCCCCTGGATATTCCTCATTACCGACGGGGCCCCCAACGACGCCGGCTGGGAAGAGGCCGCCGACCAGGCCAAAGTTGAGGAAGAGCGCAAGGGCGTTTCCATTTACGCGGTGGGGGTTGAAGGGGCCAATATGGAAATCCTCGCCCGCTTTTCGGGCGAGCGGGCCCCGCTTAAGCTGAAGGGACTGGCCTTTCAAGAGTTGTTTCGCTGGCTTTCGGCCAGTCTGTCCAGCATTGCCCATTCGCGCCCCGGCGAGCAGGCGCCGCTGCCGGCGGTGGGCTGGAGCGAAGCCGATACCTCGCACTGAATTGTGGAGTCGCTAACGGGTTGGAAGGTGGCCGGGGCTTCGGTCCAGGGCACCAGTCATATAGGCACTGGTATGCCCTGTCAGGATGCCCACGCGCACCGGGTGCTGAGCGACACGTTGGTGGTGGTGTTGGCCGACGGGGCCGGCAGCGCCCCGCACTCCAGGGAAGGGGCCCAGCGGGCCGTGGCGGTGGCCTGCGACGGCTTGAGCGGCACCTTGGCCAGGGCTTTGCCGCTTAGCGCGGTAAAGTGGCGGCAGTTGATGGGGCGGGTATTTGCCCGGGCCCGCGCCGGGGTGGCGGCCCGGGCCGGGGCGGCGTCGCTGAGTGCCTGGGCCACCACCCTGACCTGTGTGGTGGCGACACCGCGCCAGTTGGTCGTGGGGCAGCTGGGCGATGGGCTGGTGGCCGCCGCCGACCAGGATGGGGCGCTGTTTGCGGCGGTGCCGCCGCAGCGGGGCCAATACGCCAACGAAACCCTCTTTCTCACCGGCCCGAATGCTCTGGAGCAAATTGACGTGCAGATCTACCCGCGTTCTGTCAAGGCCCTGGTGGCCACCACCGATGGCCTGTTGCGCTTGGCCACCAGCCCCGGCTATGAGCCCCACGCACCTTTTTTTGCTCCCTTGACCCGCTTTGTCGGCCAGGCCAACAGCACCGCTCGGGCCAGTGGCCGGCTGGCGGCTTTTCTGCGTTCGGCCCGGGTTTGTGACCGCACCGACGACGATAAAACCCTGGTGGTGGCCGTGCGGCGGGAGCCCTGAGGCGTGGCCAGCCGGGATAAAAGCGGCGGCTATTCCCTGGGGCGGGAAGTGGCCCGCGGCGCCGAGGGGATTATCTATCGGGTCCAGGGGCGCAGCGATCTGGTGGCCAAAGTATACCAGCCGGCTCCCCGGCCCGGCTACGAGACCAAGCTGCGCTGGATGCAGGACCATCCTCCTGTCCCCCTCGGTGGCACGGGCCATACGTCTATTGCCTGGCCTCAGGGGCTGGTGCGCCGAGAGGGCCGTTTTATTGGCTACGCGATGCCCTTTGTGCGCGGGGCGGTGCCGTTGTTGGAAGTTTTCAACCCCCGCTTGAGGGCCGCAAAATTAGCCGATTTCGATCTGCGCTATCTATACCGCACGGCGCGCAATGTCGCCACGGCAGTGGAGGCCATACACGCCGGCGGGTATCTTATTGGCGATGTCAATGAGAGCAATATCCTGGTGACACCGCAGGCCCTGGTGGTCTTTATCGATACCGATTCCTTCCAGGTGCGGACTAAGGACAAGCTCTATGCCTGTCCGGTGGGCAAGCCCGAGTACACCGCCCCAGAATTAGTGGGCAAACCCTATGAGGGGCTTGAACGCAAGCCGGCGCAGGATTATTTTGGCCTCGGCGTCCTGGTTTTCCAATTGCTGATGGAGGGCAACCATCCCTTCCGCTCGCTGTGGCAAGAGGCGGGGGAGCCTCCGCCCATTGAGGAGAAAATTCGCCGCGGTTGGTTCCCCTATGCCAGCTGGCGGCGGGGACCGGTGCAGCCGCCGCCGGGGGCGCCGCCCCTGCATTTGGTCCATCCAGATGTGGCGCGGTTGCTGCGGCGTTGCTTTGTCGATGGGCACCGGCGTCCGGCCAAACGCCCCGGGCCCGATGCCTGGCTGGAAGCCCTGGGCAAGGCCGAAAAGAAATTGACCGGCTGCAACAACGGCCACATTTATTCGGGGCATTTGCGCCGTTGTCCGCGCTGCCATCGCCATGCACTGAGTCATCCATCGCCCCGGTGGCGTTTTTCCAGGACGGGCAAAGGGCCGCAAAAAGCGTTGGTAAAAGCGGCCAAGCCTCCCCCTGAAAAGCCCCGCAAGGCGGCCAAAAAGGGTCCGTCGAAGAAAGCGAAAAAGCGGCGCCAAAGGCTCCGCCTGCCGCGGCTGCGGCCGGTTGCGGCGGCCTTTCTGCTGGGTATGTTGGCGCTGGGCGGTTGGCATGGTTGGCAGGACTGGCAAAGTCACCGGGAAGAGGTTGGCCGGGTGGTGGCCGTCGATGAATCCGCCTTTCAAGCAGCCGTGGAGTTGGGGACGGCAATGGCTTTGGAGGGATTTGTCGAGCGCTTTCCCGAAAGCCCGTACGCCAGCCGGGCTCGGCAAGGCATGGTCGAATACGGCACCTACGAAAAAGCCCGAGGAGCCGACGATGCCGGGGCCCTGTCCCGTTTTGTCGTCGACTATCCCTTCAGTCGCTTTGCCGAGGAGGCGCAGCGACAAATCCTGCGGATTCGGGCCAGGCGGGCCCGCACGGTGCTGGCCGAGTTGGAGCGCCGGGCGCAGGGCGAGTAATAGTTAACGGCGGACAATTCCGCACCTATCGCATAGAATACGAGGTCTGGGCGGGCTAGCAGGAATTGCTGCGCGATGCGGCACGGCCCGATTTACTGGCGCAACTTTAGGCGCCGCGGCGAAGCAGGGGCAAATGAAAAAGATTCTGCAATGGATGACCGGCGGGTTGGCTGGCGCTTTACTGGTAGCAGCCTGCAATTCGGGATCGGGGCAGCAGGCCGTAATCGGCGTGGTCGATAACGTGGTGGGCGGGGCCCTGGATATGGCCGGCGGCACTTCGCCGCCCAATATTCTGCTGATCATTGCCGACGATTTGGGCCTCGATGCCACCCCGGGCTATCCGCTGGGGGCGGAAAAGGCCGACATGCCCAATCTGGTCGGCCTGCAGGGGGAGGGGGTCACCTTCGACAATTTTTGGGCCTATCCGGTATGCGCTCCGACGCGGGCGTCGATCCTGACGGGGCGCCACGGGGTCCGTACCGGCGTGCTGTCGGTGGGGGAGGGCGGCTCCGGTATTGGTCTGGATGAATTGTCCATCCAACGGCTGCTGGGCGAGTCGACGGCCTACGGCAACGCCGTGGTCGGCAAATGGCACCTGTCCGACGAAGCCAACGGCGGGGTCGACAATCCCAATAATATGGGTATCGACCACTATATAGGTTTGCTGCTAGGGGCCCACGAAGATTATTGGAGCATGCGCTATGTGGAAAACGGCCAGCGCGCTTCCACCACCCAGTACAGCACCAGTTTCTTTACCGACCAGGCCATAGCTTGGTTGCAGGGGCAAAGCGCCCCGTGGTTTTTGTGGGTGGCTTATACGGCGCCGCATACGCCATTTCATCTGCCGCCCGCCGACTTGCATAGCTATACGGAGTTGGAGGATACGGAGGCGGCCATAGCCGCCGACCCGTTGCCCTATTATCTGGCCATGAGCCAGGCCCTGGACACGGAAATGGGACGCCTATTGGCCGAAGTGGATCGCCGCAATACGGTGGTGATATTCATCGGCGATAACGGGCCCCCGGGCCGGGTGGCGCAAGCGCCGCTGCAATTGGGGCAGGCCAAGAATACCCTGTATCAGGGCGGCATCCAGGTACCTTTGGTGGTGGCCGGCCCCGGGATCGGTCGTCCTGGCCAGCGCGAGGCTTCCCTGGTAAGTTCGACGGATCTTTTTGCCACCATCGCCGATTTGGCCGGCGCCGATATGGACCGGGTGCCAAGCGACAGCCGCAGTTTCAAAGGGTTGCTGCAGGGCACCGGGGCCGATCACCGGGATTATGTCTACGCCCAGCTCGAAAGCCAGGGACAAGCTGCTTGGACGGTGCGCGATGGACGCTACAAGCTAATCGACTTTGGCGATGGTTCCACGGCCTTGTACGATTTGCAGGCCGACCCGTACGAAGAAGGCGCGCCGCTGGAGGCCGAGGGCGCCCTGGAACAGGCCTGGACCCGGCTGGACAGCGCCGCCCGGGCCATCCAGGCACGACCTTGACCAGCGGCTCTACCTGAGTACATTGTAGGGCAGTTGCTCACAGGGAGCCGCCTGTCCGCGGTAAGGGCCCAGCCCACCTGCCGTATTGCCTAAACCACCTTCTTTCCGCCTGTTGCAGCGGACGCCAGGCGAAGTAGCGAAAGAGGGTCGGTATGTCTATACCCCTTCCTGCACAAGCCAATCTCGAACACCTGAAAAACCAAGCCAAGCAATTGCTCAAGGCGCACCGCGAGCAACAGTCCGACGCTGTGCGGCGGGTCGCGGACCAGCCGGTTGCATTGCCGTTGTCGCTGCAGGGGGCCCAGCGCGTTGTCGCCCGCGAATACGGCTTTGCCAGTTGGCCGCGCCTGGTCGCTGTAGTGCGTCAATTTACGCGGCGGCTGCGTTTTGCCCCTCGTGCCAAGCGCGTTTTGGAACAGGGCGCCGCTTATGCCCGAGGGCGCGGCGATTCCTTTGTCGATTGTCCGCATTTATTGGGCGGGATGCTACTGGATCCGGTCGATAAGGGGGCGCCGTATTTGGCCGAGCTGGGCGCCGATGTCGGGGCGTTGCGCCAGATCTTGGACGGCTATCAGCAACAACGATTAGCGCTCAGCCCCCAGGCCCGGCAGGCCAATTTGTTCACCGACGGGGTCAAACGAGTTATGCAACGGGCCCAAGACGAGGCCAAGCGATTGCACAGCCCCTGGGTCGATTACGGCCATGTGTTGTTGGGGTTACTGCGCGAGGAGAAAGGGGCCGGCCTTACCCTCAAGGATATTGGGCTATCCCTGGAAGAAGTCCGTCGCCAGGCGGAGAGTGAGCCGCCGTACCGGGTCGATTGGAGCGGCGGAGCACTGTAATTGCCCAGGTTTGTACGAAAGCTTTTTAGGCACTCAAAGGGGGCTGGTGCTGGGCCCAGGGTCGGGCCTGTTCCAATTGTCCGGCCAGACGGAACAAGGTCGCCTCGTCGCCGTAGGGGGCGGTGAAATGACTGCCCACCGGCAGGCCGGCCTTGTTCCAATACAGCGGCACCGACATACCCGGCAAACCGGTGGTATTGCACAACGGCGTAAAGGGGATATGCGACCAGATCCGCCGCACCGTTTGGCGCGGTTCCTCGTTGGCGCTGAAATCCCAGGTTCCCAGGGGCACCGGCGGGGCGGCCAGGGTGGGGGTAAGCCACAGGTCGAAGCGCTGGAAAAACTTGGCCATGACGCGGCCATAGCCTTGTAAGGTCGCCACTGCGTCGAGGTATTGGGCGGCGCTGTACTCATGTCCTTGGGCGGCGATGTGGAAGGTGAGATCCTCCAACTCGTCGGCGCCGACAGGGTGCCCCAGATTCCGAGCCAAGCCGTCGATGGTCCAGGCCATGCTGGCGCAAAATACGGTTTCCATGGCGGCGAAGAATTCCTCGCCGTCAATGGGCGGGCTGTCCTGGGCGACTATATGGCCAAGGGAATCGCACAGGCGGGCGCTGTCGGCCACGGCGGCGACGCAATCGGGGTGCAGCCGGGTTCCGGCCAGGGTGCGGTCGGTCCAGGCTATGCGCAAGGGCCCCGGATCGCGGCCGACCTCATTGGCAAAGGGCCGCTCTGGGGGCGGGGCGCAATAGGGGTCGCCGGCAACCGGGCCGGCGGTAACGTCGAGCAACGCGGCGCTGTCGCGGACACTGCGGGTGACGGCGTGTTCAATGGCGATGCCGCTGGCCACATCGCCGGCCGTCGGGGCCAGCGAGGTCCGGGCCCGGGTGGGTTTGAGGCCGAAAATGCCGCAGCAGGAAGCCGGAATGCGGATGGAGCCCCCCGCATCGTTGGCGTGCGCCGCTGGCACCAACCCGGCCGCCACCGCCGCCGCCGAGCCGCCGCTGGAGCCGCCGCTGCTGTAGGCCCTGTTCCAAGGGTTGCGGGTGGGGCCGAAGAGGCGTGGCTCGGTGGTTACGTGGCAGCCCAATTCGGGGGTATTGGTCTTGCCCACGACGATCAGTCCGGCCTGTTTCAAACGCCGTACCAATTCGCTGTCGCAAGGGGAGAGAGCATGGCGCAAGAGGGCTGTCCCCGCTGTCAGGGGCACCCCCTCGTAGGCGGCGACTAGGTCTTTGAGCAGGTAGGGCACGCCGGTGAAAGGGCCCTGGGGCAAGGGGCTCTGGGCACTGGCCCGGGCTTGGTCGTAGAGCGGCGCAACCACGGCGTTGAGGGCCGGATTGAGCTGGTCGATGCGGGCGATGGCGGCATCGACCAGATGCAGCGGTGTAACGGCGCCCTGGCGGACCAGGGCGGCCTGAGCGGTGGCGTCGAGGCAGGCTAATTCGGCGTCGGGCATGGGGGCTATCCTCAAAGCGGTTCGGGCGGTTTTCCAGGACTGGCCCAACCACGGGGAAAACGCCCAGATGTAGGTGATGGTGAAACGGAGCCAATACGGCAAATAAAAAACGGACTTATCGCATAATTTCAATCCCCGCCGGTGGCATCGGCGGGGATTTTTTAGTTCATTTAGCAGAACAGCAGTGAAAATAGCAGAGCAACCAGCGAAAAAATAGCAGAGTAATCAGCGACAAAAGGAGAGCGAATATGCATTATTTTTGGCGGCCCCCCAAACCGAGCAACTTGGCCCGCTTGTTGCAGCTTCTCGGTCTGGTCGTAGGCGTGGTGGCGGTGCTGGCCGCCATTGGCGTGGCGCTCAACCGTTGGGACGCAATCTACGAGGACGATTTCGAATCCCTGGCCGATTTAACCGGGGACGAAGAAGTCGAAACCGGATTATCCCTGGCCGATGAAGTATAAATAAGCCTGCCCGGTAGTTTTAGCAGTGCGGATTTGCTTGCAGAGGAATCCCCGCCGGTGGTAATTGCGTCTAATGACCGACTCTACCGAAAGGAATTGATTCCATGCGTCTTATCCTGTCCGCCGCTATGCTCATAGTGGGCACGGTCTTGGTGGTTGGGGCCAGCCAGGACCCGCTGCCCTTTTCCCACGCCTCCTTCGATCAGCTATTGCAGACCTATGTCGATGCTGAGGGTCGGGTGGATTACCTTGGTCTCCAAGCTGCCAGTGGGTCCCTTGGCGGCTATCTAGACAGCTTGGCAAGCGTTAGTCCCACCAATCAGCCCGACCGTTTTCCGGGGCCGGCCGACGAGCTGGCCTATTGGATCAATGCCTATAACGCCTTTGTGCTGTGGGGGGTCGTCCAGGCCTATCCGGTGGACAGCGTTAAAGATATCGCTCTGTTAAACGGTTTTTTCCGTCGCCTTACATTCCGCGCCGGGGGCCAGGAGATGACCCTCGACCATATCGAGAATAAAATCATCCGGCCGCTCTACCAGGAGCCGCGCATCCACTTCGTGGTCAATTGTGGGGCCGTCAGTTGTCCCCCTCTGGGGCGGCGGGCTATGTCAGGCGAAAAGCTCGATGAGCAATTGCAACAGGCCTTGGAGCAGGTGGTCCGCAATAGTCAATTCGTCCGCCTCGACCCGTCTTCGGGGACCCTCCATCTATCCAAGATTTTCGATTGGTTCGGCGGCGATTTCATCGACTGGTTTCCCGCCGACCAGCCCCATGGTCCCAACGGGCCGACTCTGGTCGACTATCTGTTGCCCTATCTTCCCGCCGCAACAGACCAACATCTGCGTCAACATCCCGAAACTGCCATCGTTTTCGACGACTATGATTGGGCCCTCAACAGCCAGCCTAGTATAGCTAAATGAAGGTTGGTCATAATTCGGGTTGGCCGGTCGGTCTCGGGCCCGGATCGCTGACGCTCATTCTCGGCCTACGGCCTCCGAGGCCGCAGGCCGAGAATGAGCGTCAGACTCGTCGCCCTCGATCTAGCCGTCCACCGGCGAGTCACCCCAATTATGACCAACTCCAGCCAAATAACTCAGCGTCGGTGCAAGAGGAAAACCCGGTAGCGGATGGGCGGGCATCCAGGCGCCTGGCGTTCAATCTGGGTAAGCAGCTGGGGCTGGTAGGATATGGTCAATGCAGCGGGCAGGTCCGTTTGGCTGTGGACTACGGCCAGAGCCTTGGAAGGCAGGGCGGGTCCGTTGAGGTGATTGAAATCGGCCAGTAGGCGGAAACGGGGGTCGGCCACGGTAAAGAGCGGCCGGGGGTGGGGGCTGTAGTAGGCCAGGGCAAAGGTGAGGCCGTAGTGCGGGCTGACCAAAGGCAGAGCCGGGTCCAGGCCGCGGTGGGACAACTCTCGTTCCAGACGGGCGGCCATATCCTCCCAGCCGTGGTAATCGCCCAAGCGCTGGGTCCAGGTATAGGCCGATTCACGCGGCCGGTCTTGGCTGGCGACCAGGTGGACATAGCTGTCGTCCAGGGGGGCCAGGAGCGATCCCAATTTGCCCAGGTCCTCGGGGTGGCGCAGGGCCCAGGCTACGGGCAGGCTGTGCAATAGACTGGTCAGCAGCAATACAATCAACAGGCGTGGCCGTGGGCCCTGGGCGGGCAGGGCGGCAAAGGCACGCGGCCACAGGCCGAGAAAGGCGGGGAGGATCCAATTGCCTTTTATCTGGCCTTTGGCCAGGGCGAAAAAGCCGAAGGCGCCCAGCACCACCAAGCCGGTGATCAGGCCGGGGTGCCAGGGCCGGCCTGTGGGGTGGTGCCATTGGCGCAGGCCGGCGCCAAAGCTGCGGTAGAGCAGCCACAGCAACAGCGGTGAGACAAAGAGCAGGGGATCGACGAGAAAAAGGGGCAGGCGCCAGGTCACCTGGTCGGCAATGCGCGACAGCGAGCCCAGGGTGGCGGGGAGGAAAAAACCGGTGCGCCACTGGGCCCACAAAAGCGGTACACTGACCAAGAAGGCGGGAATCCCGTACCACAAGAGCCCCCGGCAGTGTCCCTTGGGCAGCTTCAGGACAAGCCACAGGCCGAGGCCGGCCATTAGCAAGGCCCCCGAGTACTTGCTGAGCAGGGCCAAGCCGGCGGCCACGCCCATGGCAGCAAAATACAACGGCTGCGGCTGTTGTTGGGCGAGTCGGGCAAAGACCAGGGCCAACAACCAGAACAGCACCAGAAAAGCGTCGGGGTGGAGGAAGGAAGAATTGTGCCAGATCCAGTGGCTGGCCACGAAAGCGGCCGTGGCCCAGCGGCTGCTGGTAGGGGCCAGACCGTGCAGGCGGCAGAGTCGGTAGAGCAAAAAAGCGGCTGCCAGTCCGGCGCCCACGGACAGGGCGCGCAGGACCACTTCGCTGCCGGGATATAGGGCGTGGCCCAGACCGATAAGGGCAAAGGGCACCAGGGCATAGGTGGCGTCCAGATGCTGGCTCCAGTACCAGTAGGCGGCCTCGTCTTTACCCAGTTCCACCCCTGTAACCGACCACAATTTTATTAGACTTATTGCTACCAGCAGCCCCGACCAGCCCCAGGTATTGAGTGGAGCCAAGGTGAGCAAAAAGCGAATCGATCTAAGCATGGGCAACGCGCGGGGCGGGTGGGGGGAACCAGGGCATCTTTGAATGGTAAGGAATAATCGACTTTCCGGTAACCAGTCCGGAGCCATTTTATTGGCTGGGTTTATTCTATCCGCACCAATCGCAGCCCTAAATGGGGCGTCCGTGTACTGGGCGTGCTCCAGTTGCGGCTGGCCGAGCGCAGGGCCGGACCCTGGTCGTTGAAACCGCCGCCCCGGTGCGTTCGGTCCTGGCCTGTAGAGGGGCCGGCCGGGTCGGTCTGGGAGCCGGATGGATAGCGGCTGTACCAATCGAGGCACCACTCGCTGACATTGCCGTACATATCGTACAGGCCCCAGGCATTGGGCCGACCCAGACCCACTTGTCGGGTACCAGTAAGGCGTTTCCAGAAAAATAAGCACTCCGCATCAAGTCGGCGTGGGTTCCATGTGGACAAACCACTTGGGTAAGGCCGGACACCGGACCCATCGCCGTTCCAACGCCGCCATAGCTTTGTGGGTT
>WLWI01000295.1_pt1 | contig 55642 bp, 9 predicted proteins | sample 6701501 | NCBI WGS metagenome assembly WLWI01 (sample SAMN12718690, study PRJNA515312) | sponge metagenome | isolation source: marine sponge | host: Mycale hentscheli | place: New Zealand: South Island, Marlborough, Capsize Point | collected 2014-11-01 | reverse complement strand
AGAGGTCGTTTCAGTTTATCCGATGGCTCAGGGACTCTTTGCTTGTCAAGACTCCCTGGAGGCAGGCGGTAGAGGCTCTGAGGCCCCTTATGACCGCATATTTGTCATGAAAAAACAAACACCGTTGATCCAATGATTAAGAAAATTATATAACCGACTTGAATTTTAGGACAAAATTGGTATTACTATTAGGTCTGTTATATACGGTAAGGAGAGGGCAGGGGCGATATGCAGATTGCTCTCAAAAGTTGGAGGGATGTTCTAACATTTTTGATTGGGATGTTTTATGAGGTCTGATGGGAAAGTGGTTATTGTCAGTGGCGGGAATTGAAGTTTGGATTGGGCTTTAGTGGAAGTTTTCGTGGATCAGGCGCCTATTGTTATGATGTTTAGTCGTTCCTGCACCCCATTTATTGAGAAATAGAAAAAGGCAAAGAATGCGTATCGTTATTGGGTAGGGTTTGGATGGATCGGATTTCAATAATTTTAATCCGATTATCAAAAATATCGTGACTGCCTGGGACGTATTAGGGTTCATGGTCAATAATGCGGGCATTGGTAGATGATGGGATATGAGGCTCCTAGCAGTCTGTCAGATTTTGGAGGAATCTCTTTTGAAACTTAAGTATGTTGAGGTCGGTACTGATTGCAGTATTGACTGTTCGTAGCTCCCGAAGGCAGTCCCGCTTCGCGTGGATTAGCCATGTCAGTGGTGTCGATCATACGCTCAGACAGCACTGACGTGCTTAACTACGAACGGGCCACTTGCCCGAATAAAGTTTCTTTTTATTAATCGAGGCTGCGACAGCGGGTTAGAAAGACGCTTCTGTGAAACTTAAGAATTGTGAATGGTCAACGGCTAATTGAGAGTGATTTAGAAACAGATAGCGGCGGCATTGACAATTAGTAATTATCAATTGACAATTCACAATTAAAAGTTTCGTCCGCATGCGGATTAATCGAGGCCGTAATACGGGCTCAATAGTTGCTCCTTTGACATGATTGAGCTTGGACAATGACATCGTATGGATAGTCTCTTTTTTGATTTCAGCGGACTACAGTATGATAACCAATCAGATGCTGATTGCGGAAGATAGAATGGCCTGTTAAGGATAAAATAGGAATAATAGAAATGGAAGACTTAAGTCAAGGAGAGAAAGTGGATCAAACCGTTGTCGACGTTATAAGCGACATTCTTAAGCGACGACTCGGATGTGATTCTAAAGTGGGAAAAGATGATAAATTAACCGATCTGGGCTTGGCCTCGCTTGACCTTGCTCAAATCGTTGCTGTGCTGGAAATGAGGCTGGGGACTGACCCATTCGGGGAGCGGGTTGCCATCACAACGATCCGTACGATAGATGATCTATGCAATGCGTATAAACTATGTGTCGCTGGTGATTCCAATCATGAAGAAGAGCACTCTTTTCCCGAAAGCAAAAATCGTGCGGCCCGCCGCAGGGAAAGAGTCACGAGAAAAAAATGAATTATAACTATCCTCCATTCATGATGCAACCTTACTCTACACTAAGATGTGAAAGTCTTAAAGAATGAATCATTGGTTATTCAAGCGACTCGGCGAATACGGTGAAGACACGGCTCTTATCTCGCAAGGCCGGCAATATAGCTATGCACAGATGCTTGACCGAACACAGCATTGGTTGGAACGCATTAAAAGTCTTGGAATTGAACCGGGGCAGAGCATTTCCCTGGAAGGGGACTATTCATTCGATTCCTGCACTTTAATGATGGCCCTCATTGAGAATCGAAACATTATCATGCCGATATCGGCCTCTGTAAAAGATCAAAGAGAGAGATTTTTCGATATTGGCGAGGTTGAGGGAGTTTTTAGTTTCAATCAAAATGACGACGAGCATTTCCACACCAGATCTGCGACCTGCGACAATGAACTCTTACACCAAATCCGGAAGGATGGCGAACCGGGGTTGATTGTTTTTAGTTCAGGATCAACAGGGGAACATAAGGCTTCTCTGCATTCGTTCAACCGGGTTCTCGATAAGTTCAAAGAACGTCGTCGAAAGTTTTGCACCATCGTTTTTTTATTAATGGATCACCTCGGAGGCATCAACACTCTGTTCTATGTCTTATGCAACGGCGGCTCTATTGTGCCTGCATCCGGACGCAACGCGGAAGAAATATGCCAAACAATAGAACGTTGCGGGGTAGACCTCCTCCCGACAACTCCGACTTTTTTGAACATGTTGCTTATTTCAGAGGCGTATAAGAAGTATGATCTATCATCCTTAAAACTGATTACCTATGGCACTGAACCAATGCCTGAAAATACATTGAAGAATCTGTATGACGTATTTCCCGACGTGCAGCTTAAACAAACCTATGGGCTATCCGAAGTGGGGGCATTGCCGACAAAATCAAAAGATTCGGGTTCTTTGTGGTTGAAGGTTGGCAGCAGTGATTTTGAAACAAAAATTGTGGATGGCATTCTATGGATTCGAGCTAAATCGAATATGCTTGGATATTTGAATGCTCCTTCACCGTTTGATGAGGACGGTTGGCTTAAAACGGAAGATGCGGTTGAAGAGAAGGATGGATATTTACGGATTATCGGAAGGACATCGGATATTATTAATGTGGGCGGAGAAAAAGTTTATCCTGCCGAAGTCGAGAATGTTTTACTTCAGATAGAGAATATCCGGGATGTTGTCGTTTTCGGGAAGAAAAATCCACTTATGGGACAGGTTGTTGGGGCAAACGTTTATTTACAAGAAGAAGAAGATCCATCGGCTGTTGAGGAGCGTATATGGAAGTTTTCAAGAAATAAGCTGGCCGAATATAAAATTCCAATGTTTATAAAGATTTGCGATGAGGAGATTGATCAGTTGTATCTGTCTCGCTTTAAAAAGCTTAGAACTGTTTCAGGACGTGTTTGATCGCCTGGTATTAAGTTTTTTCCTTATCCGAAAGTCGCATGTGAGGTAAAAAAAGGAGTGAATCCGATGAGTGAGGATCATTGTTGTCGGGGGGAGAACGAAATCGCTATAATAGGAATGAGTTGCCGCTTTCCCGGCGCAAAGAATATTGACGCATTCTGGAAGAACTTGCGTGACGGCGTTGAATCTGTTTCTTTTTTTTCCGATGAGGAACTGAAATCGGCGGGCGTGAGTCCCGAGTTGCTCGAAAATCCGAATTATGTCAAAGCTGCGCCTATGTTGGACGACGTTGACTTATTTGACGCCCATTTTTTTGAGTATGCGCCCAAATCCGTCATCGCGATGGATCCGCAACATCGTCTTTTTTTGGAATGCTGTTGGGAGTCGCTCGAAAACGCGGGTTATTCAGTAGAAAATTATTCTGGATCGATCGGTGTTTATGCGGGGGCAGGCGGGAATATGACAAGCTATTTGATGGCTTATAAAGACCGATTGAAAGGAGCCCCGGGCGGTGTTCAGCATATTGGAACCGACAAAGATTTTCTCACGACTCGAGTATCATTCAAGCTGAATCTAACAGGGCCAAGCGTGACTGTGCAGTCAGCTTGTTCCACCTCATTGGTCGCGGTTCATATGGGATGTCAAAGTATTCTGAGTGGAGAATGCGACATGATTCTTGCCGGGGGCGTGACGGTGCGCGTTCCTCATAACGAAGGCTACCTGTATGAGGATTTTGGAATATTTTCTCCCGATGGACATTGCCGAGCCTTTGATTGTGATGCGCAGGGGACTATTTTCGGCAGTGGAGTTGGCGTGGTTGCATTGAAGAGACTTTCGGCTGCACTGGATGATAGAGATCATATTTACGGAGTCATCAAGGCAACGGGGGTAAACAATGATGGAAACGGGAAGGTCAGCTATGCGGCATCGAGCGGCGAAGGGCAGGCGCAGATCGTTGCCGAAGTATTGGAGCTGGCCGATGTACAACCCGAAACAATTACCTATATCGAGGCTCATGGTACGGGAACAACGATGGGCGACCCGGTTGAAATCAATGCATTCAGCAGAGTATTTAAGACCTGCGCCAAGAAGAAGCAGTTTTGCGCCGTCGGTTCAGTAAAAACAAATATTGGCCACACAGAAGCAGCCAGTGGTATTGCTGGTTTGATTAAAACAACCCTTTCCTTGTACTACAAAGAAATTCCTGCCAGTCTGCATTTTCGCAAAGCGAATAAAAAAATAGATTTCAAGCGAAGTCCGTTCTACGTAAATTCGGCATTAAGAAAATGGAAAAATGGGAATGGGGTGAGGCGTGCCGGCGTAAATGCCTTGGGCATTGGAGGGACCAATGCCTTTGCTTTATTGGAAGAAGCTCCGGCGCGAATTGACAATAAAAAAAGTCCTTCAAAACCGTTTTATTTGTTAGCCCTGTCAGCGAAAACGGTCTGGTCGTTGGAAAAGAAAATCGAGGATTTAAAAGAATGGTTAGGCAATCACCATGCACAAGAAGAATTGGAAAATATTTGTTATACCCTGAATGCAGGGCGAGCACATTTTAAGGAGCGTTGTGCCTTGGTGGTGGGATCAAAAGAAGAACTGGCGGACGCATTGCAGCAGATTATAGAAAAAAAAGAATGCGCCAATTATTCAACCTGTCAGGATCGTGTAGAAACAAATCTCCCTGAGACAACCAGCGAAACGATTTTTGAGAAGATCCTGGACAATGAGCATATGGATGATAAAGCGTATTATGAAACATTGATGGCGCTGGCGAATGTGTATGTTGGGAATGGTGAGATCGATTGGGAGCAATTGCATTGTGGTGAAGCGAAGAAACGAATTCCCCTACCAAGCTATCCGTTTGAACGAAAGCGATATTGGGTCCCGGAAAATACTCTAAAAGAAGCAAAACAAGATGATGATCGCGTTACCTCGGCTGATTTGAGCATGATGAGTCCGGTTTGGGATGTGGTTTCTTTGCCAGAAGAAAAAGAACTTTTCCCTGTACGCACGGAACGAATCGTAATGATTGGCGCAGTTCGCGAACATAAAAACGCAATCAGAGAAATCTATCCTAATGCATTGGAAACAGACCTTTCGTCCGGGCATACGATTGAGATGATGACGAAGCACTTCGAAAAATTTTCCTCCCTGACTCATTTGCTCTGGATTGTCCCGGATGAGTCTCCGCATTCTTTGGTAGAGGAATCCCTTATTGAAAATCAGAATCGAGGTGTCCTTAAACTTTTTCGAATGATCAAGGCATTGCTCTCTCTCGGATATGGTCTTAAGTCTTTAAGTCTGACGGTTATTACTATCCAGACCCAAATCGTCCGCAAAGGTGATCATGCCAATCCGACTCATGCCAGTGTTCATGGCATGATCGGTTCTTTAGCAAAGGAATATCCTCACTGGAAAATTCGATTGCTTGATATGGAGCGTGATCGTGAATGGCCAGTTCTCGATATGTTTTCTATGCCCTGTGATGAGCACGGATCTGCCCGGGTTTATCGGGGGGGAGAGTGGTTCAAGCAATCTATATTACCCATCTTCTCCCCTCAAAGAGATCCACAGTCTCCTTATCGGGAGAGAGGCGTCTATATCGTAATTGGCGGCACCGGAGGAATTGGCGAGGCCTGGAGCAGGTCAATGATCGAGAAATATAAGGCGAAGATCATTTGGGTTGGAAGACGGAAAAAAGACAGGGAAATTGAAGCGAAACTGGAGGCATTGTCAGGATTGGGGCCCGTTCCGACATATATCCAGGCCGATGCCGCTAATCAAACGGCTTTACGGAAGGTTTATGAAGAAACCAGGAAAAAACATAATCAAATTCATGGGGTCATTCATTCCGCGATTGTTTTATTAGACCACGGATTGGCCAACATGGATGAGGAACGATTCCGGTCGGCGCTGAGAGCGAAAGTGGATATAAGCGTGCGTCTGGCTCAGGTTTTTCAAAAGGAACCCTTGGATTTCGTTCTATTTTTCTCATCGCTCCAGTCATTTACCAAAGCGCCAGGCCAAAGCAATTATGCTGCAGGATGCACTTTCAAGGACGCATTTGCACGGCGCCTGGAATTGGATTGGTCTTGTGCAGTGAAGGTGGTGAATTGGGGATACTGGGGAAGTGTTGGTATTGTTAAAGATCCATCCTATGGAGAACCGATGAAGCGTGCCGGTCTGGGCTCTATTGAACCTGAGCAAGGGTTGAAGGCGTTGGAGACCTTTCTGCAGGGAACCTTTAGTCAAGTTGTTCTGATCAAGATCATTGGAAAGCAACGGATAGACAGCATGCGTTTGAATGAGCAAATCTCCGTCTATCCGAAAAGGATTCTCCGCAGAAGCCGGACTCTTTATCTATGTAGTAACGAAGGAATATGTCGTCATCCGCCTAAGAATCTATATGATGACATCAACTCAATGGATAAACTCCTGATGGAATACCTGCCCATCTTTCTGAAGTCCATTGGACCGACTAACGACAAAAAGGGAACTAGCCGAAAACCATCTCCCTCTCTGCTGCCGCTTTACAACCGCTGGCTGGATTCCAGTCTTGAGTTCATAAAGGATAATGACAAAAAATTGACAGCCGATCGATCGGACGGCTTTGCTCTTTTTTGGGACAAGTGGAATCAACGGAAGGTCGATTGGAACGAGGATGCCGGTCAACGAGCCCGGACTGTCCTGGTGGAGACTTGTTTGCGTGCTTTGCCGGAGATTCTTACCGGGAAAAAAAGAGCCTCTGACGTTCTGTTCCCGAATTCTTCCCTGCATTTGGTGGAAGGCATTTATTTTGGCAATGCCGTATCGGATTATTTTAATGAAACGATTCATAACATCGCGGCGGCTTATCTCCAGAAGCGCATTGAGGGACGACTGCCGGATGAAATCGTACCGCTTCGCATTCTTGAAATCGGAGCCGGAACCGGCGGCACGACGTCTGGGCTTCTCGCCAAATTCCGGCCATATGGGGCGTACATTGAGGAATATTGTTATACCGACGTTTCTCATGCGTTTTTGCGACATGCCGAAGAGAAGTATGCGCCCGGGAACCCTTTTCTTCGCACGCAAATCTTTGACGTGGGAAAACCGATTGCCGACCAGAAAATTAAAGCGGATCACTATGACTTAGTGATAGCAACGAACGTATTGCACGCAACGAAAAATATTCGCCAATCACTGCGCCATATAAAAGCAACATTGCGCAAACATGGATTGTTGTTGCTAAATGAACAGAGCATGAATTCTCTTTTTGCTCATCTGACATTCGGATTGTTGGACGGTTGGTGGTTATATGAAGACGAAACGCTTCGGATTCCCGGTTGTCCCTGCGTTTATCCCGAAACCTGGGCAAATATTCTGAAGGACGAAGGATGGGACCCGGTTCTGTTCCCGGCGCAATCGGTACATGCTGCAGGTCAACAGATTGTCGTTGCCGAAAGTGACGGTATTGTGAGGCAGCCGGTTCATTGTTCTACAGAAGAGCCTGCGGATCAGCAATCTCCGGCCATCATAACGAAGACCGTGGCGACAGACATTGCCTTGCCAGACAGGCGCCGTAAAAGAGAGCCTGAAAAAGAATCAGGGCAAGGATTGCATGCCTGTGTATCCCGGACGATTTTGGAGGAAGTCTCAAAGTCATTAAACATCCCCGAGGGCGAGGTGGCACATAAACTTCCATTTTCAGAATATGGGCTCGATTCGATTCTAGGTATTCGTTTTGTGAAAAACCTTAATGATCGATTTGGCATTGAAATGAATACCACGGTTCTTTTTGACCAGCCGTCGGTTGAGCGTTTGACCAATCATATCATGGCGTCATATCAGATCAAGAGCATTGACAAGGACTCAGGTTCGAACTCAATGACTGCCGATTCGGCATCGGCAATTTTGACGCTACCCAGGCGGAACGAACCGACGGCAAAGACAATGGAAATCGCCGTTATCGGCATGTCAGGGCAGTTGCCGAATGCGGCGGATGTAGAAACGTTCTGGGAGAATCTTCTGGAGGAGAGAGATGGCGTTGACGAACTTCCTGCTCCTTACTTAGATCAAGAGAAGTATTTTCGTGCGACTCAACAAACAGGAAAGACTTATTGCAAGTGGGGCGGAATTCTAAGGGATCGAGATTGCTTCGATCCGATATTTTTTAATATTCCCCGCGAGGAAGCTTCATGTATGAATCCCCATCAACGTCTGATTCTACAGGAGGGATGGAAGGCCCTGGAAGATGCAGGATATAACCCGAATACGTTTAGTAGTTTTAAAATGGGAATTTACATCGGAGCAGAGCCGATGGGACATACCGGTTCATTTACGGGTGGTTCGGAGGCTATTATCGCGTCTCGCTTATCCTATTTTCTCAATTTTAAAGGACCTGCCTTCGTCGTGAACACGGGCTGTTCCTCTTCAGGGGTGGCACTTCATCTAGCCTGTGAAAGTTTGCGCAGCGGAGAATGCGATGCAGCGTTGGCTGGGGGCGTATCCGCTGCTATGGGCCCGGCAATGTTGGTCAATCTCTCAGAGGTGCAATTGCTCTCTCCAACCGGGAAATGCAATACATTCGATCAATCAGCCGATGGCACGGTTTTTTCCGAGGGCGTTGGCATGGTCGTTTTGAAGAGGCTTCAGGATGCCCTGGCCGACAGGGATCCTGTTTATGGCGTTATTGAAGCTTCGGGCATGAATCATAACGGCAGCAGCAATGGCATCACGGCGCTAAGCGGGCTGGCCCAGATTGAACTGCTGGAGAGTGTATACAATCGATTTCAGATAAATCCCGAACACATTACCTATTTCGAAGCTCATGCAATGGGCACGCGTCTCGGCGATTCCATCGAAGCAAATGCAATCGTGCGCGCCTTTGAACGGTTTACCGGCAAAAAGAACTTCTGTGCGGTAGGCAGTCTTAAATCGCATATCGGACATACCGCGTCGAGTTCCGGAGTCGTTGGGTTGATCAAGATTCTGTTGTCGATGCGTAATCATAAGCTGCCAGGAATCCTCCATTACGAGAAACTGAATCCGATGATAGAATTTGAAGACTCTCCATTTTATATTCAGGACCAACTTTCCGAATGGATATCTGACAATGGCCTACCTTTACGGGCGGCTCTGAACACCTTTGGGTACAGCGGCAGCAATGTGCACTTTGTTATTCGAGAGCACCTCTCATCTGGAGAGGCGCAAGAGGAATCCATGGCGTTTGATCAAGATGGGTCTGTGTTCGTCCCGCTTTCGGCGAAGAATAAGGATCGGTTGAAGGAGATGGCGCAAAACCTTCATGCCTGTCTCGTTCGAAACCGGCATGCCTTCCGAATTGCCGACGTGGCTTACACGTTGCAGGTGGGACGGGAAGCGATGCGTGAACGAGCCATCTTTTTTACTCGGAGTTGTCTCGATCTTGCGGCTCAATTAAAGGAATTCATTAATGGTGGGAAGATGCGTGGACATGGACAGGGTAGGCAAAACGAATCATCATTTTCCTCGCAGGAAAACCTTCAAGCCGCGTTGACAAAATGTGTGGTCGCTAAAAATCAGGAGAAGGTCGCTGAATTATGGCGTCAGGGACTTGCGGTAGATTGGTCGTTGCTCTATGAATACGATCATCCTCAAGGAACGAAACCTCAGCGTATCCATCTGCCGTCGTATCCGTTTGCTAAAGAATCGTACCCGACGCCTGAGATTGAGTTATCAAAAAATTCTATTGGCGAAGTCCGGGAGGTGAGCAATCGATTTGAAGCGAAACCGTTGCGATCGAGTGGCAAATCAGTTGCTCAATGTTCTGTAGATCAGCTCAAGGCAACCATAGTGAGTGTTATACGAGAGGTTTTGTTGATCCATAAAGAGTGCGAATTGGATGAGGAGTCCAGCTTCTTAGATCTTGGATTGGATTCTATTCGCGTCGTTCGATTTATCAGAAAACTATCCGGAAAAATTGATGTTCCCCTACGAGAAACGTTGGTTTTCGATTATCCAACCATCCAGGCTCTTGCCACTTATATCGCCCAACGTCATGGACAACCTGCTTCTACATTAAAATCACGGACGGGAAAACGCGAAATTCCAAGAACGCCGGGATTCAAAGAACAACTTGGATATATCGTTAAAGAATACGAAGAATTGGTTCCCTTGCAGATTGAAGGCGGGGGGCCGCTGTTGTTTTGCATCCACTCAATGTCGGGTGATGTAAGTCTTTACTCCAAATTGGCTGAGAGCGCGGGGAATCGATTTCGTGTGATCGGCATCAAATCTCGTGGTTTCCTATCTGATTCTCCTCCTCTGACTTCTCTCAAAGAGATGGGCCGTTATTACGCAGAGATCATGATGAATGTTGTATCGGATGGTCCGTTTCACCTTTTTGGTTCGTCCATGGGCGGTACGGTGGCTTATGAAGCGGCTCGATTTCTGCAAATAAAAAATAAATCGGTGAAATCACTGTGGTTGGCGGAGGCGCCTCTAGTTGAAAATAATGAAGATGAGGCGTTATGGAATTCCGATGAAGCGCATAATTGGGTTATGAACGCCAATTTTCTTATGATTGCCATGCTGCACATGGATCCCGAATTTCGTCGCAGGAAAGCCGAAGGCAAGGTAAAATGGCCGGAATTGGAAATTCCTTTTGAAGCGATCGCGGGGGTGGCGAAAAATGAAATTGCAACCCGTCTGGCATCCTTGATTAGAGAACGCGGCGTCATGCAAACCGGGGAAAATTTACTCCAGCGCCTGCGATCGATGGCCCGTATTCACCTCGCAAATTTAAACGGGTTGAGTTGTTACCGCGCTTCTCTTCTTCGAGAACCCAATGCATGCGATGCGTTTTTCTTGCGTACCCGTCTGGCGCACGCCACGTCGAAGGAAGTCTATAATCCTGACTATCTGGTTAAGGTTCAAGAGGCGAAAGGGTCTCTGTTGCCGTTTTTTAAGGGATGGGAAAAGCTCTTGCCGAAATTGAAGACCGAGACGGTGACCGGCGAAAATCATTTCGATATACTCAGCTCACGGACGACAACCCAACATATAGCGGATCGAATCGCGGAGACAATGGGGATTGCTTCGAATGAAAAGGGCGATAAACTTCTCTCTTCTACTTCGAAAGGTTTGTCGCACTATTCTGGATGTGAAGATAAAATTGCCGTCATCGGCATGTCAGGGCAGTTTCCCGGCGCCCAGTCGCTGGAAGACTATTGGGCTTTGCTGCGGAACGGAGAGGTCGTTATCAGCGAGTTTCCTGAAGATCGAGATTGGAACTTCAGTGAACTTCATAACGAATCCCGGTGCGCTGATCGCATGGAATTGCGTCATGGAGGTTTTTTGAGCGATATTGACTGTTTCGATCCTGTTTTTTTTCAAATGTCTCCTAAGGAAGCGGAAATGATCGACCCCGCTGAGAGACTTTTTCTGCAGGAATCCTGGAGAGCGATCGAAGATGCAGGAATCGATCCGGCATCGTTATCAGGAAAACAATGGGGCGTCTTTTGCGGCGGCGGTGGAGACTATACCCTTAGACTGAAAGAGGCGACGGGTATTTCCCCTCACGTTACGGTATCGAGCCTGCCCGGACGGGTTTCGTATAGCTTTAATTTGACCGGTCCGGCGGTATCGGTAGATGCGGGCTGCGCCTCGTCCGGTCTCGCCGTTGCTCAGGCTTGTGATCACTTAATTCTAAATAAATGTGAAGCGGCAATCGCGGGAGGTGTTTTGATCTATTCCACGCCGAATCTTATCCATGCTTCGCATCAGGCGCAATTACTTACGAATGAGGATAAAAGTTACGCTTTTGATGAACGTGCCTGCGGAATGATGCCGGGAGAAGCAGTTGGGGTCCTAGTGCTTAAACCATTGGCCCAGGCTTTGGCGGACGATGATCGCATTCATGGCGTCATCGAAGGATGGGGAAATAATCATAATGGCAGGACGAATGGTATGGCGGCGCCCCGCGCCGAGTCGGAAACGACCTTGTTTTCGGATGTCTATCAACGATTTCAAATTAATCCTGAAACCATTAGCATGGTTGAGGCGAATGCAACGGGAACTCCGCTAGGAGACGCCATAGAGTTCGAGGCCTTGACCGCTGCCTTTCGAAAATTTACACGGGAACGACAGTATTGTTCGCTAGGCAGCGTCGAAAATAATATCGGGCATGCATTTCAATGTTCAGGTATGAGTCATATCATGAAGGTATTGCTGGCTTTACGGCATAGGGAGATTCCGCCAACGGTTAATGTTGAACAACCCAATCCACGGATGGATTTTGCCGATAGCCCGTTTTTTATTCATTGCGAGAGCCGACCTTGGAATCCGCAGGCAGGATTGGTTCGCCGGGCCGCAGTGAGTTCATTTGGCGGAACCGGCACGAATGTGCATCTGGTGATTGCCGAGCCGCCGTCATCCGGTCAGCCCATGCTCCCGGAAGAGTCTTCGATGGATTACGTTGTCATCGTCCTGTCTGCTGCAACAAACGACGCATTAAAACAGAAGTGTCGTGATTTAAATGCGTTTCTCGACGATCATGGGGAGACAAATCTTGCCCAACTTTCCGCCAATCTACTATTGAGACGCGGTCATTTTTCAGAACGTTGCGCATTGGTCGTTTGTCATCAAAAAGCGCTGCAAGCTGGGTTATCCAGCGTGAGCGTTGGAAAGGAACCCGTAGATGGGTTCATGGGCTCAGTTTCCGGAAATGTGAGTCGAACGCTTGAAGACTTTGGACGGATGATGATAAGAAAAATTTCCAAAGAAGAAAAGCCGGATAAGGAAAGCATTCTCGCCCTTGCAAACGTATATGTGCAAGGAGTTTGCCTAGACGCATTTAACGCCTTTTCCGAAGCGGAGACGTTTCCTCTGTCGTTGCCCGGCTATCCTTTTGCGAAGAGACGTTGCTGGATATCTTCCCAGACTAAAAAAATCATCGACTCAAAGCCGTTGGGAGACGGCGTGTTGGCCACGATTCAAGAGACGCTTGCGTCTATTACCGGATTAAAGTCAGATGAGATTGACGCGAATGCCCCTTTCAGCCGGTTTGGATTGGATTCTTTAACCAGTACGCGGCTTCTCGCATCCGTTAACGAATGCTTTTCAGTAAATTTGCAATTAGCAGATCTTCTGGAGCATAACACAATGCTCCGGTTGGCGGCTGTGATAGAACAGGAGAACCCCAGAGCGAAATATCCCCGCCCCGTACAGCAAACAAAGATTTCGCCAGCCCTGATTTCTAATTCTGCAAACTGGCTCTCCGATCGACTGTCGCAATGGCCTGATTCATTGCATGTGGAAATTTTGAAATCGGCCGACCGTCCGGATCGGGTTTCGTCTTTAGAATCGTGTAATTCGAGCTTGGCTAAACTCATAAATGCAGGGATTGCAACTTTTCATGAAGGCCGCGATTTATTCCTGCTATCCCATCGTTCGATCAACATTCAGGCTGTTCTTGGCTCAATTTCATTGGAAGAGCAAAATGAACTTCTCGAGCATCTCCCATTAACTACGCTTATAGCTCCCGTCTCTCAAGAACAGGAACGCAACCTATATCATTCGGAGAGGATGCATCAGTCTGCATGGAACGTTCAGCATCTGTATGAACTGGAAACCGAGGAATTGGATATTCCCATATTGAATCAAGCCTTGTCCGAGTTGGTTGTGCGTCATGATATACTGAGAACCCGATATCTTACTATGGATGACGGATGGGCACAGATCGTTGCGCCGAAGGCCACGCTGGAACTTCAAGTATTGGAAATGCCGACGCTCGCCGCGTTTCAGGCATTTATCGGCAAGGAAAGAAACCGATTGATCAACATCGAAACGCTGCCGATTTTTAAGGCATGGTGCAGCCGAATTGATGAAAAATATTATATCGGCTTCATCACCCATCATAGCTTGTCGGACGCATTTACGCTGACAATTCTCTTTACCGATTTGATGGCTGTTTATACTGCTTTGATGAAACAACACGCATTGCCTGCATGGGACGGAACCGAACAATATTGGCAGTATGCCCTTCAGCAATTCGATCAGAGTGTTTATCGAAGACCTGAGGTATGTCGCTATTGGAAGGAGCGGTTGGCTAATTTCACTCACGTCATGCAACTCCCTTATTCCCAGGATCCGCAGATGGTTGAAGACGATATGTTAGACATGGCCGATCATGATTTGACGACATTGCCGGCTGCGCTCAGCGACAAGATTAGACGGTTTCATCAAGACTATGAAATAACTCCTACCCAACTGTTTACAACTGCGATTGCCATGCTGCTGATTTATGGTTGCGGCAATGTCCGGGCCATGTTGCGTTTCATTATCAATCAACGGGATCGTATTTCTATTGCGAATACACCCGGTGAGTTTACCAACGTTCTTTTCCTTCCATTTGAGATAGATTTGAAGACGAGCGTCATTTGCCAATTGCAGCAGGTAAAACAAAAAAGTATGGACGGATTACGTCACGCCAAAATAGATTTCTCCGAACTCCTTGGACTTACCGGTTTGGACAATTATGAAAACTATTACCAGCCATCAGGCGACGTCATCGTAAACAGCGCCGATATTGATGCGGGAACATTAAACGCATCCATTGAATACGGCCGTTCCATTTATGCCGATACCGTGACCATGCAAGGGAAATCTTCAGCAGGCGAACAGGCTCTTGCCACCTTGTTTTTTCAAATTATTAAAATGAATCAATCCATCCATCTTTTTACATCCTATCGAAAGAGCGTATTTGATAAGTCACGGATTCAAGAATTGTCCAAGCTCGTCGTTCGGCTGGTTGAACAGATGATTCATGATCCGGAACAAGGGGTTGACGCAATGCTTCTTAAAATGAATGACGAATTTGGGAATATACGAAAAGGCGAAGGATCGTGTAAGTTTTTGACGGAATGTCAGCGGGTTAACCATGTAAAGAAAGGTCGTCCTGTCTTCTGGATTCATGGAGGATATGGCGACGCCAGCGTCTATATTCCTCTCGCCGATAAACTGGATCGGCCCTTCTACGGTATACAGGCGAAGGGATTGTTTGATGATAAGACGCCCTTGTCCGGAGTGAAAGAAATCGCTGCTTTTTACCGAAGCCTGATTCAATCGATTCAACCGGAAGGACCTTACGATTTAGGAGGTTACTCAATCGGAGGGACTTATGCCTATGAAGTCGCCTATCAATTCCAGTTGGGCGGCCAGGTCGTTCAAAGCTTAACTTTGGTTGACCCTTTGTTCCCTCCTCATTATCAAAAACTTCGAGGTGATTATTATGACCTTCTTCATTACATCGCCCTTGGCCTCGTGGACATGACCTTCCGTAATAATCCGGAAAAGTCCATCAAGAAAATTGATGCGCTGAAGAAACCTGAAATCGGCGACGCCGATCTTCTCGAGTCGTTTGTCCTATATTGTCTAAAAGCGGGTATCAATAAACCGGAAGCATGGGTTCGCGATTACATCAAAAAAATGGTGAAAATTCAGGAGGGTTTCCAGATTGGTGATTATATTCCCGCGCCGCTGGATCTACCCGTTCGGTCCGTTCGATATTTTAAAAATCGGGATGGGCTTTTCTTCGGAAAGCATGCGGCTCATATAAATTCGAGAAGAAACGATCCATTACTCGGAGTTGATTATTGGTCCGAATGGAAAACGCTGCTGCCCCATATCGAATACGAAGAGGTTGCGGTGGATAACCATTTGATGTTATTTGACGATGATGCTGCTTTACAGGCAATCTGTGATTATTGCCGTCATATTTATCATCCCGAAGATGCCAAATCCGTCGCTACCCGATCCGATTCCTCTTTAGCCAAATCTGCGGATGGGGAAGAATTGGAAAAGGAGGTGATCCAATACCTGAAAGAACAAGTTGCTTCGATTCTGAAATGCCCAGTCGATCTCATTCAAGTCGATGAATTACTGGGAGAATATGGAATTGATTCATTGTTGGCTACGCAGCTGACTCATCAGTTGCAAAAGGTCTTTGGCGCTTTATCGGTAACCCTTTTCTTTGAATATCGAACGATCAAGGGTTTAGCCGGTTACTTCCTTGCATCGCATGGCGAGACGATGCGTACGCTCTTTGACGTTAACCACATAACGCCGGCATCGGTCGCACCGGATGGATATTCTGAAGAACAGATAGCGGCAGAGCCATTGGTTCCTTCCTTTTCACGTGCCCTGGACATCGCGATTATCGGTCTTTCAGGGTGTTATCCGCAAGCCGCAAATGTGGAAGCGTTCTGGGATAACTTGCGTAACGGCAAAGATTCTATTACGGAAGTGCCTCCGGATCGGTGGGACTGGCAAGCGTACTACTCCGAAGATCGAAGTCAACCGAGCGCACACCATAGTAAACACGGCGGTTTTCTGGATTCGGTCGATCAGTTCGATCCGTTGTTTTTCAATATTTCCCCTCGGGAAGCCGAATTGATGGATCCTCAGGAACGGCTATTTCTCGAACATGCGTGGATGGCGTTGGAGGACGCGGGGTACCGCCCTGAAGATCTTCGAGGCAATCCGGAAACGCATCTATCCTTTCAGGTCGGCGTCTATGCAGGCGTTATGTACCGCGAATACCAGTTCCTTGGAGTTGAAGCTGGACTATGCGGGGACAGGTCGGTTGCTGATATGATGACGCCCGCAAGCGTGGCGAATCGGGTTTCATATACCTTGAATTTACATGGCCCCAGCATGAGCGTGGATACCGCTTGTTCCTCCTCGCTAACAAGTCTTCATCTGGCTTGTCAGGATTTAAAATGCGGAAGAACGGATATGGCTCTATCCGGCGGAGTCAGCCTGAGTATTCATCCGAACAAGTATCTGGGGCTGAGTCGGGGACAATTCATTTCGCCTAATGGGCGCTGTGAGAGTTTTGGCGGCGGCGTCGGCTTTATTCCGGGCGAAGGCGTTGGGATAGTATTGCTGAAGCGTCTTGCTGATGCTCAGCGAGATGGCGATCATATCTATGGCGTGATAAAAGGAAGCGCAATTAATCATGGCGGCAAGACCAATGGCTACACTGTCCCCAATCCGGATGCTCAACACATGGTTATAGCACGCGCGTTAGATGAGTCTGGCGTCGATCCACGAATGATCAGCTATATCGAAGCACACGGTACCGGAACGGAATTAGGGGATCCCATCGAAATTGCCGGTTTACGAAAAGCATTCGGGAAATTCACCCGGGAGCCCCAATGCTGTTGGATCGGTTCCGCAAAATCCAACATAGGTCATTGTGAATCAGCGGCGGGGATTGCTGGACTGACCAAGGTTTTGTTGCAAATGCGATACAAACAGATTGCACCTTCGTTGCATTCGGATATTCTCAATCCCCACATCGATTTTTCTACCAGTCCTTTTGCCGTAAATCAGAAATTACGAGAATGGAAACGGCCTGAAGTTGACGGAACAATTATCCCTCGGATTGCCGGGATTTCTTCCTTTGGCGGCGGCGGATCCAATGCACATGTTATCGTTGAAGAATACTGCAATGCGAGAACGGATATTCAATGTTCGCCAGTCGTTGACGCCGGTCAATATCATGGAGTGTTGGAGGAAGACCGTCTCATCGTCCTGTCAGCGAAGAATGAAGAGCGACTCAAGGAAATCGCGCAGAATTTATATACATTTTTGCAGAAAAACAGATCGCAGGAATCGTTTAGCATAAGAGATATTGCCTATACATTGCAGATCGGGCGGGAATCCATGGAAGAACGTCTGGGAATTCTTGTTGCATCGGTGGAGGATTTAAAGGAAAAACTGAACGCTTTTATCGATGGGGAAGACGGACTGGAAGGGATGTTCAGGGGACGTGCCAAACCGATGTCCAATAACGCGGATGACGGGATTGTCCGGCAAAAATCTACTGAACTTCTTGAGGGTTGGGTGAATGGAATGGTTATTGATTGGGCCGGGTTGTATGGGAAAGCAAAACCATCCCGCGTCAGCCTTCCTACCTATCCTTTTTCCCGGGAGCGTTATTGGATTGACCTGAAGGATAGGGCATTGCCGCTAGGGCATGAACTTCAGTTGCATCCGCTGGTGCATACGAATACATCGGTTCTTTCGGAGCAGCGTTACAGTTCGATGTTCAATGGGCAAGAGTTTTTCTTTGCAAACGATTCGGGTGATGATCAAAAGGTTTTATCGAATCTGGTGTATCTGGAGATGGCTCGCGCCGCTCTGGATCAGGCGGTCGGATCTCTTAACCGAGAGTCGAAGGGAATTCAGTTTAAAAACGTGGTTTGGGGAACGCCGATTGCCGTTGACGGCCATCCGCAGGAAGTCCACATTAGTTTGTTCCCGAATGGTGACGAACAGGTTCAGTTTGAAATCTATACACACCCTTCTTCTGAAAATCCTGACTCAGAGGACATCATTGTGCACGGTCAGGGTGAGGCGACGTCTAAATTTTTTGACGGTGTTACTCCTTTGGATATTGAAGGATTGCAGGCAAAATTAAATAAGGTTCATGTCTCCGGCATGCAAGGGATCAAAGCCCTTTACTGTGATGGAGGCGAGGCATTGGCAGAACTACAATTATCACCAAGTGGAGCTGCCGCCGAAGATCAATTTGTTCTTCATCCAGAACTTTTAGAGGTTACTCTGCATACTGCCGCAAAGGTTTTATTTTTTGATAAGACAAGCAACAAGATGGAAGTCCAACATAATTCGGAGCAGACGCTCAAACCGATTGCGTTGGAAAGTGTGGACATCATGGGTAAATGTCCTGCTGCGGTATGGGCCTGGATACGCTTGGCGGATTCAAAGCCGGGTATCCAAAAGTTGGATATCAGCCTATGCGATGACCGAGGCATGATTTTTGTCAAGATGAAAGGCGTTTCATTCACGTTGAGCGAAAAGGAAGATGCGTCTGCTGAATCCGTGGGTACGTTTATGGGGCATCCTGCCTGGAAGGAGGAAGTGGTTCCAGCAGATATTGAGTCACCGGAGTATGCTGAGCATCTCATCTTATTATGTGGATTAGATGCGTATTCAACGCAAACCATTCAGGCCAATATCAAAGGCGGATCTTGTTTCCACCTGCATTCGAATAGCCAATGTTTGGCCTCTCGGTACGCAGACATTTCGATTCAGGTTTTTGAAAGAATTAAGAAAATTCTTAAGCAAAAGCCTTTAGGCAATATTTTGTTTCAGGTGATCGTTCCTGCTCATGGTGCGGGACGATTGTTTTCGGGGCTCTCTGGGTTGCTCAAGACAGCCCAGTTGGAGAATCCAAAAATCATTGGGCAATTAATCGAAATCAACCCCGATGCAACAGAAAAGGGGTTGCTTGAAATCGTCAAAGAAAACAGTTATTGTCCTGCAATTGATCACATTAGCTATCAGTGCAACCAACGTTTCGCGGCTTCCTTTGAAGAGGCGTCAACCACGGATGAAAACGCCAGAATACCCTGGAAGGAAGGAGGCGTTTATCTCATTACGGGAGGAGCCGGCGGGTTAGGATTTATTTTTGCCGAAGAAATCGCCAGACAAATTAAAAACGCAAAGATATTTCTAACCGGTCGTTCACCTCTGAGCCGGGAAAAACAACATCGGATAAATGTCTTGGCGACTCTGGGGGCTCGGGTTGAATACCGACAGACCGATGTGCGTCGAAAAAGTGAAGTTGATGCTCTTATCCGGGAAATGGATGAGACGTTTGGGGAAGTCATTGGCATTCTCCACAGCGCCGGGATTATTCAAGATAACTTCATTCTGAAGAAGACAAATGCGGAATTTAAGACGGTTCTCTCTCCTAAAGTTTCGGGGGCGGTAAATCTGCATCAAGCGACCCTGAATCACCGACTTGAATTCTTCATTCTTTTCTCGTCGGGATCAGGCGCCATGGGCAATGTAGGGCAAGCCGATTATTCGGCGGCCAACGCCTTTATGGATGCCTACGCAAGCTATCGAAATGATTTGGCCAAACTCGGAGAATGCTACGGACAAACCCTTGCCGTCAATTGGCCTCTTTGGGAAGAGGGCGGCATGGGAATGGACTTGGAAACCGAAAAGGCGATGAGACGAAATATGGGGATGGAGGCTATGGATAGTCCGGCCGGCATCCAGGCATTCTATCATAGTCTGGCATCGGAGCATAGCCAGATGATGGTGATCGCGGGAAATCTGCCGCAGATCAGACAGTATGTCTTCAAGCGTAATTCGAAAGAGAAAACCGGGGCAGACGAAAAACTGGATGTGCAAGTGGATAAAGGCGTTCTCCAAGAGAAGGTTTTACATCAATTGAAGCGAATGTTGGGATATATCATCAAGTTGTCGACGGATCGGATAAAATCTGAGGATAGATTGGAGCATTATGGGGTTGACTCGGTCATGATTACGCAACTGAATCAGAGATTGGAAACGTCGTATGGAGCCATCTCCAAGACATTGTTTTATGAATATCAGACCCTGAGCGCCGTGGCTGCTCATTTGATCGAAGTATATCCTGAAGCAAGCATGTCCTGGGTGGGGATGAAGAGGCGAGGGGAGTCTGAGAGCGCCGGACTGTTGGAAAAAGTGGAGATTCCTGCCTTGGTTTCGTTGAAATCACGAAGCCGGAATTTCTCCCGTTATAGCCCTGCGGATACGAAGGGGCGGAATCGAGAGCCAATGGCCATCATCGGCATGAGCGGTTGTTATGCGCAGGCAGAGACAATGGAGGCTTATTGGGAAAATCTAAAGACTGGCCGGGATTGCATCACTGAAATCCCTCAGGATCGCTGGTCTCTCAATGGTTTTTTCCATGACGTTCCGCAGGAAGCGGTGGCTCAGGGAAAGAGTTACAGCAAGTGGGGGAGTTTTCTGGACGGTTTCTCTCAGTTTGATCCACTCTTTTTTAATATCTCTCCAGGTGAGGCGATGAATATGGATCCGCAGGAACGTTTGTTTCTTCAGTCTTCCTGGGAAGTTATGGAAAACGCGGGATACACGAGGGAGACGCTTCAAAAAGGATTTGACCAACGGGTTGGCGTATTCGTAGGGATTACCAAAACCGGTTTTAATTTATATGGTACTGAAATGCGGGGGCAAGGCCAAACGGCGTATCCAGACACATCCTTCAGTTCCGTGGCAAATCGTGTTTCCTATTTTCTTGATTTACGAGGACCAAGCATGCCGATCGATACGATGTGTTCCTCTTCCTTGACCGCAATTCATGAAGCCTGCGAGCATCTTTATCGAGAGGAGTGTGAAATGGCGATCGCGGGCGGCGTCAATCTTTATGTGCATCCTTCCAGCTACATTGGAATGTGCGCCATGCATATGTTATCGAACAACGGTCGGTGCAAAAGTTTTGGCAAAGGAGCCAATGGGTTTGTTCCGGGAGAAGGGGTCGGGGTGATTTTGCTCAAGCGGTTGTCGCGTGCAATGGAGGATCAGGACTGGATTCACGCCGTGATTCGCGGAACCTGCGTTAATCACGGCGGCAAAACCAATGGCTATACCGTGCCGAACCCTAACGCTCAGGGTGCGCTTATCCGGGAAACCCTGGAGCGTGCAGGAGTGCATGCGCGGACCATCAGTTATATTGAAGCGCATGGGACGGGAACAGAATTGGGCGATCCAATTGAAGTAACGGGACTAACCCAGGCCTTTCAAAAGGATACATCGGATACCGGATTCTGCGCGCTGGGTTCGGTTAAGTCCAACCTCGGTCATCTGGAAGCCGCCGCCGGGATCGCCGGTTTGATGAAGATTCTACTGCAAATGAAACATGGAAAGCTCGTTCCCAGTTTGCATGCAAGAGAATTAAATCCGAATATTGATTTTGAGAAAACGCCATTTACAATTCAGCAAAAGTTAGAGGATTGGAAAAGACCTACGCTTGAGATCGATGGCGTTAAAAAGGAATACCCCCGAATCGCTGGAATATCTTCGTTTGGCGCCGGCGGCAGTAATGCACACGTGTTAATTGAAGAATATGACGAGTCCACCGGAATTCGAAATATATCTTGTGGGACTTATCTTATCGTCCTTTCCGCCAGAAACAATGAAGGATTAAGGGCATATACAGAGAGTTTATTAGGGTTTATTGAATGTCATTCCGACATTAATCTTGCTGATGTCGCCTATACGCTCCAAGTTGGACGTGAAGCAATGGAAGAACGTTTAGCTCTAATGATCAATTCGCTTGCGGAACTGGCAGAAAAATTGCAGGGCTTTCTGGATGGTCAAAACCAGGAGGGATATCTCTATCACGGTCAGGCTAAGGGCATGGAAGATACCCTGGCGCTTCTCGCTGCGGATGACGATGTACCCAGCCTTATTGAAATCTGGGCTGAAAAAGGGAAATACTCACGGATTTTGGATCTATGGGTCAAAGGACTGTCTGTTGATTGGAATGTGTTATATGGCGGCGGTAAGCCTCGCCGCATTGCGCTTCCTACTTATCCTTTTGCGAGGGAAAATTATTGGTTCAACCAGGAAACCGTCGGCCTTTTTATGTATCGTCCATTCTGGAAGGCGGCTGCAGTTCCGGAACAGGTGGATGCTCCCAGGTATTCTCAGCATGTCGTGATCGTCTGCGATTTTGAACCATTTGCTGCCGAGTCGACGATCCGGTCTCAAATCAAGGGCGTGACTTTTGTTCGATTGCAATCCGGAAGAAATAATTCAGCGATGCGCTTTGAGCATATTAGCGTTCAGGTTTTTGAACGATTGAAGGCAATTCTTGAGAATGGATCCGATAGTCTTGTTCTGGTTCAGATTGTAATTTCTTCTGAAGGGGAGGGGCGACTCTATTGTGGACTTTCGGGGTTGCTCAAAACAGCTCACCTTGAGAATCCAAAATTAGTCGGGCAAGTCGTTATAGTGGATTCAAGCGAGACTGAAGAAGAAATGACAATCAAGATACGGGAAAACTGCCTTTGTCCAGAAGACGCGATGATCAGGTATCAAGGAGGGCAACGTCAGGTCATTGCTTGGAAAAATCTTTTTACCTGCTATCAATCGAATCGCATTCCCTGGAAAGATAATGGCGTTTATCTCATTACTGGCGGCGCAGGAGGGCTTGGATTGATTTTTGCCCGTGAAATCGCAGAGAAAGCAAATAATCCTGTCTTAATTCTGGTTGGTCGGTCCTTATTGGATACGGACAGGAAAAAACAGTTGAAAGCATTAGAGGGGCTTGGCGCCAGGATTGTATACCGACAAGTTGATGTCTGCCGAAAACAGAATGTGGATGCGCTGATTCAATATATCGAACGTGAATTGGGGGAAATTAGGGGTGTTCTCCATAGCGCTGGCATCATACGGGACAATTTTATCCTGAAGAAAAACAAGGCCGAGTTTAAGTCTGTATTACTTCCTAAGGTGTCAGGAACAATGAATCTCGATCATGCGGTTCAGCGTCATGATCTTGATTTTTTTATTCTCTTTTCTTCAGGTGCAGGCGTTTTAGGGAATTCGGGACAAGCAGATTACTCCACAGCCAACGCCTTTATGGATGCATATGCCGAATTTCGCAATGGACTTGTTGCTGCTGGAGAACGCAAAGGTCGCACATTCTCCGTCAATTGGCCGTTGTGGAAAGACGGCGGGATGCAGATAAATGAAACAATTGGGACAATGCTGAAAAATTCAATGGGATTGACGGCGATGGAGACGCACGTGGGAATTAAGGTATTTTACCAAGTTCTTGCTGCGAAATGGCCTCGCGTAATGGTTCTGACGGGAGAACGCGAGAAAATACAACAACAGTTGTCGATGCGAACAATTCGCCGATCGAGTCGCGGCGTCGATAAGCGGGGGCTTAAAGAAAAAGTACTGGAGAACCTCAAGGGGCTGGTCGGCGATGTTGTCAAGCTGCCGGAGAACCGGATTCGCCCGGAGGATCCGTTGGAAAATTATGGGATTAATTCGGTTATGCTCATGCAGCTGAACCAAAAATTATTAACCGTGTTCGATGATATCTCGCAGACGTTGTTTCTGGAATACCAGACGTTGAATGATTTGGCTGATCACCTTATGCGAACGTGCCCAATTGCATGTGCGGACTGGGCCAAAGTCGAAGACTGCGGCATCCGTGAAAAAATCGAGATTCGGGAAAGCGTAAGGTTGGAAGAATCGTCCACGATTCATTCGACCGATGGCATTGACGAGCCTATTGCAATTATCGGGGTCAGCGGCCGCTACCCTCAAGCTAGTAATCTCAATGAATATTGGGAAAATCTGAAAGCCGGCAAAGTTTGCATTTCAGAAATTCCCGCCAGCCGTTGGCATTGGAAAGACTATTGTTTAAATGATCCTGAGGAAGCACGATCGCTCAGTGAGAGCAGCGGAAAGTGGGGTGGGTTTCTGGAGGATTGTTATCAATTCGATCCTCTATTTTTCAAAATAACGCCCCGAGACGCTGAGAATATGGATCCACAAGAACGCATCTTTCTCGAAGAGTCCTGGAAAGCCATGGAAGATTCCGGGCATGCCCCTTCGACGTTTTCTTCCCACACCTGCAAGCGGGCAGGGGTTTTTGCCGGGATCACGAAACAAGGATTTAATTTGCATGCACGGGAGTTGGCCGGTTCATTTCCTTCTACCTCATTTTCTTCATTGGTCAATCGCGTTTCATATCATTTGAATCTGCAGGGACCGAGCATCCCGATCGATGCTATGTGTTCTTCTGCGCTCGTTGCGATTCATGAAGCGTGTGAATATCTTCGTCGTGGGAAAGGCGAATTTGCAATTGCCGGAGGGGTAAATCTATATTTGCATCCTTCCACCTATATTGAACTGTCTCGGGCTCAGATGATTTCACAAACCAGGCGTTGCGCTGCATTTGGCAAAGAGGGTGGGGGATTTGTGCCTGGAGAAGGCGTTGGTGTTGTCATTCTCAAACCCTATCGCCTAGCTGTTCGCGATCGGAATTCTGTTTATGCCCTCATTCGTGGAACTGCGGTGAACCATGATGGAAAAACGAACGGCTATAACGTACCTAATCCAAGACAACAGGAAGCAGTAATTCAGGAAGCCCTGGAACAGAGCGATTTGGATCCCAAAAGTATCGGGTATATCGAGTCGGCAGCGAACGGTTCCGAGTTGGCCGATGTCGCTGAGGCGGCTGCTTTATTAAAAGTCTTCGGTAAGCGAAACGGCACAATTGGCAATTATCGAATGGGTTCGGTTAAACCGAATCTGGGACACAGTGAATCTGCTTCCGGTATGTCTCAGCTCACCAAAGTCATCCTGTCGTTGAAACATAAAACCCTCGTTCCCACGGTGATTGAAGGTGAATTGAATCCGAATATACCGTTCGATCAGCTGCCGTTTAAACTACAACAGGAGATTTCGGAATGGGAACCGATAATCATCAATGGCGAAGAGGTTCCGCGACGAGCTGGAATTACAGGTGTTGGTGCAGGCGGAGTGAACGCGCATATTGTTGTTGAAGAATATCTGCCTGATGGAAAATGCACTGATCCGCAAACCGATTTAACCGAGCCTGTCCTGTTTACGCTGTCGGCAAAAAATAAAAATCGACTGATGGCGTATGTAGAAAAATGGTTGGACTATCTGGATGCAAATCCAGCGATGGATCTGGCGCAGGCGGCTTATACATTGCAAGTAGGGCGAGAAGCGATGCCTGGCCGGTTGGCTATCATTTGCGTTTCCACGGTGCAGTTGCATCAACGATTGAAGGCTTGGAAAGAAGAAGGGCTGGATTCAGCCTTTTGCTATTCCGGCGATGTCCGAAAGTCCGATCCGGCGCCGCTTGAAAATGCTGTTTCTGCTTTGGAGCAGAAGGATTTGTCAAGAATCGCATCCTCATGGGTTTCGGGAAGCCAGATTTCATGGGAGTCGCTCCATCGCGGGGAGGAATTGTTCCGGAGAACAGGACTGCCTACCTATCCATTCGCGAGGAAAAACTGTGAAATTAAATCCTATCCCACGGCGACTGGGAAGCGCCAAACCCAATCTGAAACGAGCAAGGTCGAAGAATACTATACGCATGAAGTCAGATCAGTCGAGCATGCCTTTGGAGAGGAATACTTAACATTTGCGCCTTTCACGAAAAAGATACTTGGTTTTTCATTTACCCGAGTCTGGTTGAATCGGGAGCGGTATCCGGATGAATATCGGCTCATAAAATCCAGGCAGATTGAACTGCGTCAGGTCTTGTTTTGCCGGGAAGAATTTGGTGCGATTGAAAATGTTCTTGATTTTGGATGCGGTCACGGTACGGATGTTATTCAAATCGCCGCTTACTATCCGCATATTCAAACGCATGGATTCACGATTACCGAGGAACAGGCAAAATTGGGTCAACGACGAATCGCGGAAAAAAAACTCAGCGCGCGAGCAACTATTTTCCATAAGAACAGCGCCAGGGATCCGTTTCCAGATTTGTACGATCTGATCGTCGGCATCGAAGTCAGTTTTCATATTCCGGATAAGGATGGGCTATTTCGCAATATCGCCTCGTCGCTCAAACCCGGAGGAAGAGTCCTTTTAGCAGATTATATCGCGAACCTGCGTGGCCCAATTGTGGATGTGAATGTTGGCGTCAGTATTCCGACTCAGGAAGACTGGATTGATCTCTTGTCGAGACATCACCTCGTCATTGATGAGATTATCGATGTTTCTCCGCAGATCGCAAACTTTCTTTATGATCCCGATTTTGAAGAAAATATGGAGGGACTCCCGAAAGTCACGACCGATGTTTACCGGAATCATGTTAATCAATTTATAGCTCTGGAAAAGGGGTGGATTACTTATTCGTTGTTTAAACTTCAAAAAGATCATACCTGTACGGATGCTGAGCGTCGGCGACGCAATGAAGATCGGCTATCGCGTCAACGCTCTTATCCGAAAGCCCTTATGGAGATGAGGAAACGGGGACATATTCCATATCCTATAATCGCTGACTGCAGCAACGTAGAAAATATTTCATCCCTAAAAGATACGGAACTAAAAAAGAATGAGCCGGATGCTGAACTGGCTGTTCAGGAGGCTTGCTCACAATGAATGCGACCGGTATAAAGCAGAGTGTCGTCGATCTTTTTGTACAAACATTAGGATTCGAAAAAAGCGAAGTTGAGGAGGCTGAATCGTTTGAAGAGCTGGGCATCGGTTCGATTAACGCTGTGGAGATCATGGAGGCGGTCAATACTTTTTTTGATCTCAAATTACCCACCAGCGTCGTCTTCGAATGCAATAGCCTTAATGCGATGGTTAATTATCTGCAAGAGTCTCTTCGACCGGCGGCGAACGAGCGATCTGACGTGCAAGTTTGGAATGAAGACATGCCCACTGCAATCTCGGAAAAGGAGCCAAGTGATCGACATCGCTTCGATGGGTATAACGACATTGCGATTATCGGCGTTGCATGTCGATGCGCCGGGGCAAATGATAAAGAATCATTATGGGAACTGGTAAGGCAGGGAGTAGACGCGATCCGGGATATTGAGCACGAAGACTGGAAGTCGTTTTTCAAGTTGCATGCACCCGACTTTACGTCTTGCCGATATGGCGCCATTTCTGAACTTGAATATTTCGATTCACTGTTTTTCCATATTTCTCCGAAAGAAGCGGGAGCGATGGATGTCGCTCAACGGCTTCTATTGGAAGAGAGTTATAAAGCGTTGGAAGATGCGGGTTATGCGCCGTCTTCCCTGCGAGGCCAGAAAGTCGGGACGTTTATCGGAGCGGCAGGAGAAGGCGCGCCGGCGCAGGAGGAATTCTCTCACTTATCCATGATCGGTTATGATACGAGCATTCTTGCGGCTCGCATCGCCTATTTTCTGGACATTCACGGCCCGGCTCTGGCGGTGAATACGGCTTGTTCGTCTTCTCTCGTCGCCATCGATCTCGGCTATCAGGCTTTGCAGGCGGGTTCAGTTGACTTGGCGATAGCCGGCGGCATTACCATCTGGAGTCATCCGGGCGCATTCGTGTCTATGCATAAAGCGGGTATGCTGTCGCCCACCGGGGAGTGTCGTCCATTCGATAACGACGCGGATGGGATCGTTGTTGGCGACGGCGTGGGCGTTCTCATTTTGAAACGGCTGGAAGATGCAGAACGGGAGGGAGACTCTATTTATGCTGTCATCCGGGGAAGTGGAACGAATCAGGATGGGCAAACTTCGGGGATCACCGTTCCGAGTTTTCAATCGCAAAGCAAATTGCAGAAATCGGTCTATGAAAAAGCGCGAATTAAGGTTGCGGATATTCAATACATTGAGGCGCATGGCACCGCTACAAAATTGGGTGATCCCATAGAAATCCATGCTCTTACCAGCAGTTTCGAGTCGTTTGTTTCCAAGAAACGTTTCTGTGCAATCGGTTCCCTGAAGGCCAACATTGGGCACACTGCGTCGGCAGCAGGGGTTATGAGTGTGATTAAGACGCTGTTAAGCCTGAAGCATGGGCAGATTCCTCCCTCCATTAATTTTGTAGCGGAAAACGAACACATTGATTTTAAGAAGAGTCCGGTTTACGTCAACGCGTCCTTAAAGGAATGGACGCCTAATTCGCAAGGCTCACGCCTGGCCGCCGTCAATTCATTTGGATACAGCGGCACCAACGTCCACATGGTTCTTGAAGGATACGATTGCCAAATTGAACGAATTAAAACTGCGGGTCCCTTTATCATCATACTTTCGGCGAAGAATGAGGATCGTCTGATGGCGGCAGTGAACAACCTCCATTCTTATTTAGCCGACAACCGAGAGCAGCCAGCCAGGGAACTAATCGATATTGCGTATACCCTACAGGTGGGGCGCGATGCGATGGATGAGCGGGTGGCATTTTTGGCGTCGGATCATGATGACTTGCTCACAAAGTTAGAATCATTCCGCAATGGGATCAAGACGATTGAGCGATGCTGGCATGGGCATATTAAAACCGGGCAAAAAGGAATCGATCTTCTACAGGGAGATGAAGACTCGCGTGAAATGATTGAAAAATGGATGGTAAAACGGAAGCTGGAAAAGATTGCCGGATTATGGGGCCAGGGGTATATCATCGATTGGGGCAGAATTTACGGGGAGACAAAACCTCGCCGAATCAGTTTGCCTTCCTATCCTTTTGCGAAAACGATTTGCTCGTTGCCCCAAGTTGACAAGCGGGCGGTCGAAATAGGTCATGATGTGCAAAAGGATGCTCATGCTGATTCTTCCCAGGCGCCTTCGGTTGTTTCGGGCCGGAAAATCAGCTCCAACTGGGACCCGATAACCTATCTGCCCCGGTGGGAAGAGTCGCCGCCTGACGGAATTGATAGGAGAACGGAATATTCGTCCGGGGTCATATTGGTCGTTTATTCAAAGTCGCCGTCACAGTTTGAAAAAAACGTTTTGAATTATTATCGCGAGAACCACCCGGAAAACAGGTTGCTTCTGATCGAATTAGGTTCGAAAACCCGACGCCTTGCCGATGATAAGTGGTGTTGTGACGTCGAGGATGCCGAGGGGTTCGCGACCTGCCTGGATGCTTATTCCTCTATCAATTGCGTCTATTTTATGACAATCGGGGAGAAAGCAGGAAAGGTTGATTTTAATGAGCTTATTCGAAGCGGGCAGACCAATGAACTTCAGTTATTGCGGCTGACCAAGTTGCTTAAGCAAAAAATGGATAAGCATGCCAGGATCGATTTTTACATTTTAACGCTGGATAATTTTCGAATGGATGGAGACAGGATTAATCCTTATGGCGGGGGCGTCACCGGATTGGCCAGTTCAATTGCACAAGGCGATCATCGTTGTGCGGTAAGGAATATTGACCTGTCCCGGGAAGACTTGGTGAGTCCTGAACGTCGGCGTGACATATTTAATATGATCAGGGATGAAGCCGCTTCAGATCGAGGTGAAGTCGTTAAGTTGCAATCCGGACTTCGCTACAAACAGGTATTTTTCAAATTTGTTTGTGACGATCGAATAACTCGGTCCGCCATAAAACAGGGAGGGCGCTATCTCGTATTAGGAGGAAGCGGTTCTATTGGTCGAATCATTACGCGTTATTTAATTCAGAAGTATGATGCGCGAATTTTTTGGTTAGGGCGCAAACCCGAAACGTCTGATGCGGTTCAGGAAGCCATGGCGTCATTGAAGACATTGGAACGGTCGCCCATGTATATTCAGGCGGATGCAACTCAGTTGGATTCACTGGAAAAGGCGGTAAAGAGGATCAGGGGAAAAAATGTTACCCTTGATGGCGTTATATTTTCTGGAGTCTCCGGCTCTCGAATGAACGGTTCTGTGGATGAAGCGGACGAAGGTGAATTTCAGGATATACTTGATGTAAAAACTACCGGCAGCATCAATTTTTATAAGACGTTCCAAAACGAAATTCTGGATTTTATGTGTTATTTTTCATCCGGGCAGGGCTTTTCGTTTTCTGGAGCGGCTAAATTGGCGGGCTATACAGCCGGGATTACCTTTTCCGATGCGTTTGCCAATTCAATCCGCAACGATTCTCTATTTCCCGTAGGAATCATGAATTGGGGATTGTGGAAATCATCTTCCTCGGGTAGGTTTTTCAGGGACCATAAGATGGACTTTCTTGAAGATGACGAAGGTACGGCCTGCTTTGACCGTTTTATTGGTCTTTTAGGGGAAAATGTCATCAATCAAGCGCTTTGTATGAGGGCGTCGGAACCGGTGCGGAAATTGATGAACTGCAATGAAAATGAGGTCATTTCGATCTATAAGCAATGTCCCGATGTGGTTCCATCCCTGCGGAAGAATAGTATGGGGGGGGGGGTGCAGCAGGAGAAGAATTCGAAAACGCAATCCGCATTCAATCAATGGATCGTCAAACTATTGTTTATCGAGATACAACGCCTCGGTTTGTTTCAAAACACCTTCTCTGAACCGGTAGAGGCATTGCCTGAAACGGCTGGGATCATTGATAAATACGATTCTTGGTGGAACGAGTGTCTACGGATTCTGGATGCCAGTGGATATGTGTACACCGAATTTGGACAGGCAAGGGTTGCAGACAATCTTCAGCGGGAAAATGGAGAAACAGTTTGGGCGGAGTGGGACGCATGTAAAAATACCTTCATTGACAATCCCGAATTGCGATCAATGGCGATCATTGCAGATGATTGTCTCAGAATGCTTCCCGATATTCTGCGAGGAAACGTGCTGACAACGGATGTACTTTTCCCGGATGGGGCCATGGAAAAAATGGAAGCTTTGTATCGAAATAACTCCATAGCCGATTACTTTCATTCGATCGTAGCCGAAGTCTCATTTTCGTATGTCAAAAAACGAATAGAGTTTGATCCGTATGCCACGATGCGGATTATAGAAATCGGTGCGGGAACTGGTGCAACGACCGCTATGGTACTGCCGAAACTACGTCCCGTAGAAGATCATATTAGAGAATATTGTTACACGGATTTGTCAAAGGCTTTTCTCATCCATGCCAAAGGACGGTATGAATCGCATTATCCTCACTTGAAGTATAAACAATGGAATGTGGAGACGCCGCCGGCAGATCAGGAGATTGATGAGGGTGGATATGATGTTGCAATTGCGACCAACGTATTGCATGCTACAAAAAGTATTCGTCAGACGCTACGCCATGCAAAAGCCGTCTTGAAACGAAATGGAATTCTTATCCTGAACGAAGCCATTAAGAAAACCGAATACGCAACGTTGCTTTTTGGTTTAATTGAGGGATGGTGGCTCTTTGAAGATGAAACATTACGAATTCCGGGCTCTCCTCTTCTTAATCCCGAAGGTTGGCGAAAAGCGCTCAGCGAGGAAGGATTTAGAGACATCACTTTTCCCGTAAAAGCCGATGAAGAATCCGGGCATCAAATTATTTTTGCCCGAAGTGATGGCGTGATTCGTCACCAAACAGGGCAAACGTTAATACCAAAGTCCATTGCGGATAGGCCCTCTGTTGATGAAAACGCATCACAACCGCCCAAAACTGAAGCGATTAGTCTCCCCAAGGAAAAATTGAAAGAGTTTGTGACAAACCTGATTGTCCGCAGCGCAACCCAATCTCTGGAGATTTCTCCAACTGATATCGACTATAACGTCGCCTTCTCTAATTACGGAATTGATTCGATTCTCGGAGTTAATTTTATTAACCTGATCAATGATGAATTAGGAATCTCGATGAACACCGCCATCCTATTTGATTATACGACGGTTGCCCGTTTATCGAACTATGTAATGGAGCGATATCGCGAACAGATTCGTATTAATAGGAAAGATAAACAAGCTGATTTTTTGGAAGACTCTTCTAAAAATCAGGTGAATGAATATTGTCCATCCGAGCCGACGCGACGGCCTCAGGAGCCGGAACTTCAGGAGACAATCCAAAATACGGAAAGGCGGTTTGGAGCGGGCGGTATTGCGGTCATTGGAATGTCCGGGCAGTTTCCTGGGGCGGAGGACGTCAATTCATTCTGGCGAAACCTGATCGAAGGAGAGGACGGCGTACGCGATCTTCCCGATGAGTATATTGATCGTGATAAAATCACTTTATTAACCCGACAATCAGGGATGTCGTATTGTACGCGGGGCGGTATTTTAGAAGAGCGGGCCTGCTTTGATCCTCTGTTCTTTAATATTTCTCCGAGAGAAGCCGACTCGATGAATCCCCATCAGCGATTGATTCTTCAGGAGAGTTGGAAAGGGCTGGAAGACGCCGGCTATAATCCGAAAAGTCTGACGGGTTCTCAGGCGGCTATTTTTATCGGAGCGGAACCCTCGGGATATCTTCATGAAACGTTTTCCGGTTCTTCGGAAGCAATAGTCGCTTCTCGTTTATCCTATTACCTGAATTTAAACGGTCCGGCTCTTGTTGTGAATACAGGGTGTTCTTCCTCTGCCGCTGCAATACATCTTGCTTGTGAGAGCCTACGTCATGGTGAATCGAATGTTGCGCTGGCAGGAGGTGTTTTTGCGGCGCTCGATCCTCAAAAAATCATACTACTCTCCGAGATCGGTATGTTGTCGCCCTCCGGCCAGTGTCATACCTTTGATGCTTCGGGCGATGGCACGGTTTTGTCCGAAGCTGTGGGCGTCGTTGTCTTGAAAAGATTGGAGGACGCCATGGACGACAGGGACCATATTTATGGTGTGATTCGGGGCTCGGGAATGAATCAAGACGGGGCCAGCAACGGCATTACCGCCCCGAACGGAATCGCTCAAGAGGCTTTGATCGCCGGTATCTATCGGCAGTTTCATATTCATCCCGAAGACATCAGTTATATTGAAGCGCATGGTACGGGTACGCCATTAGGAGATCCGGTTGAAGCGAATGCATTAGTGCGGTCGTTCAGGCATTTCACAAATAAGAAACAGTACTGTGCAGTCGGAAGCGCCAAATCGCATATCGGACATACGGCTGCAAGCGCCGGAGTCATAGGATTGATCAAAATCCTGTTATCATTCAAGCATCAACAAATCCCCGGACTACTTCATTTTAGTAAGTTGAATCCACAGATCGAATTTGAAAATTCGCCATTTTATGTAAACCCGCAATCCATTGAATGGCATGCAAAGAACAACTGCCCTTTAATGGCTGGATTAAACTCTTTCGGGCATAGCGGAACCAACGTTCACCTAGTTGTACAAGAGCATATCAAGGAGACAGTAAACCGGGAAAACGAAAAAACAGCGCCGGTTCTTATTGTACTGTCGGCAAGAACAGAAGAGCGCTTGAAAGAAGTGACTAAAAAATTTCATGCGCATCTTTCGAGTTTAAAAAATCTGGTAAGTCAGGGGTTGAAGAATATTGCATACACTTTGCAGATCGGACGTGAAGCAATGGAGGAACGCGTCGTTTTTCTGGTCGAGGATCTCTCCGAATTAATTGAGAAGTTGCAGGCATTCACACAAGGAAAGAAACCAATCAATCATTGCTGGCAGGGACGCGTGGATGAGAAGAAAAAATGGAATCGTCAATCGACTCCAGATGACGACACGCGGGAAATGATTGCATATTTCCTGGCCCGAGGCAAACTGGAAAAGGTTGCCAAATGGTGGGCTCAGGGGCAATCCGTTGATTGGCGATTATTATATGCAGAAGGGACGCCGCAGCGAATTAGTCTTCCGACGTATCCCTTTTTAAAGGAACGTTATTGGGCTTCGCAAAAAAATCGCTTGCCGGATCCTTTGCCAACGACAGTGCAGCCATTGAAGTCTTTCCCTACAGATATGGACCAAGATTGCGATGATATACAACAGGTTGTACTTCGGATTGCATCGGACTTATTGAATATAGATATAGATGATCTTGACGTCGATAAAGAATTAGGCGCATATGGTTTCGAATCGATCACTTTCACAAACTTTATACGGCGTCTTAGCCAGGAATATGATCTTAAACTGGATCCAACGCTCTTTTTCGAATATCCCACAATCGCAGCTTTTTCTGAATATCTGCATTCCGAATATAAGACTGAATTAGTTTCCAAAGTTGAATTGAAGAGGCCGGAAAGAGGTCTGAATATAGTAACTTCGCGCGTACCAGTTGCCGGCAATTCAACGCCTACGACAAAACCAGAGGGGCTCGCTTCGGCGGTTGCAATTATCGGTATGAGTGGGCGATTCCCCATGGCAGGGGATCTTGATGAGTTCTGGGACAATTTGAGAGAGGGGAAAGATTGCATCACCGAAATTCCTAAAGACCGATGGGATTGGCGCGCCATCTATGGTGAGCCAGAAGAAGGGGGCCATAAGACCAAGATCAAGTGGGGTGGATTTATCGACGACGTCGAATTGTTCGATCCACGATTTTTCGGCATCTCGCCGCGGGAAGCAGAGTTGATGGACCCACAACAGCGCCTCCTAATGGAATATGTGTGGCGGGTCATTGAAAACGCCGGCTATGCACCTCAATCTCTTTCCGGCAGCAATACCGCCATCTTCGTCGGCACGGTGAACAGTGGCTATGCTGATTTAATTGCGGACGAAAGTCCCGAAGACGCTTTCTATGGGCTCACGGGGAAGGTTCCTTCCCTTGGTCCGAATCGGATGAGCTTCTTGCTGAATCTGCATGGGCCGAGCGAGCCAGTTGAAACTGCCTGTTCTTCATCACTTATTGCTATTCATCGCGCGGTGACGGGGATTAAGAACGGGTTGTTCGACCAGGCCATTGTCGGGGGTGTAAACACTGTTTTGACTCCAGATGTTCATATCGCCTCGAATAAGTTAGGCATGCTGTGTGAAGATGGCCGATGTAAGACCTTTTCGAAACAAGCCAACGGTTACGTGCGGGGAGAAGGAGTGGGGATGCTTTTTCTCAAAAGCCTTACGGCAGCGGAAGTGGCCGGGGATCACATCTATGGCGTGATTCGCGGCAGCGCGGAAAATCATGGAGGTCGGGCAAGTTCTTTAACCGCACCGAATCCAAAAGCCCAGGCGGACGTGCTGAAGGAGGCGTATACGCGGGCCGGTATTCATCCCGGAAGCGTGGGATATATCGAAGTACACGGAACGGGAACCGCACTCGGTGATCCGATTGAAATCAACGGACTGAAAATCGCTTTTGAAGACTTGTATCGAGTTTGCGGAGAGTCGCACGTTAACGGCACGCATTGCGGATTAGGTTCAGTCAAAACCAATATTGGCCATCTCGAACTGGCGGCTGGGGTTGTGGGCGTGATTAAAGTTCTCTTGCAATTCAAATACAAAACCCTTGCCAAAAGTTTGCATTGCGATGAGGTTAATCCTTACATTCAGCTTAAAAATACCCCATTTTATCTTGTCAGAGAAAGTAAGGAATGGACTCCTTTGCGGGATGGAAACGGCGGGAATCTTCCCCGGCGAGCTGGAGTGAGTTCATTCGGATTTGGAGGTGTAAATGGTCATATTGTACTCGAAGAATACATAAACTCGGCCAAAGCCCAGGAAGATTGCCCGGAAAATACAGAACGGAAAACCCCCTATTTGATCGTACTATCGGCTAAGAATGAGGATCGGCTGAAAGCGTACGCCGGAAATCTATTGGAATTTATGCAAACCTGTTCGAAAAAGCATCCATTTTCCTGTCGTTTGGCGAATTTAGCTTATACACTTCAGGTTGGGCGAGACGCCATGGAAGAACGTCTAGGGTTGATGGTTAGGTCAAGTGAAGAATTGATAGACAAGCTCCACTATTTTCTTGGGAAAACGAAGGATTCAATTCCCGATGGTGAGCATTCCGAACCGGGGCCGCCGGGAGGATACCGAGATGCGGGGAAAGACTTTTATCAAGGTCGGGTTAAACTTGACAAAGACAACCTGTCTTTCCTTTCTTCCGATGACGATATATGTAATGCTTTTGATGTCTGGTTAGATAAGGGGAAGTATGCCAAAATTCTCGAGTGGTGGGTTAAAGGGGGTAGATTTGATTGGGAAAGGTTGTATGATGAATCGAATCGTGCATTTCGCATCAGTTTGCCAACCTATCCCTTTGCAAAAGAACGCCATTGGGCGGATATGTCCCGATGTCTTTCGGCCACGGAAACGTCTGCTGTTGAGGTTAATCCTTGTACCGACGAATCGTTTGAAAACTTATGCTTCGAGGAAATTTGGCAAGAAGCAGTCATCGAAAAATGCCAATCGAAAACCATTCCAAAAACCTTGGTCTGTTTTTTATCAAATCCTGAAAATCAACGCGACTTTGCCAAGGGCATAAAAAGATTCAGTTCGCAAATAGAAATTGTTTTTGTTCGTCGAGAATCGTTTGGTGATTCGATAGATCAACCTGTCGCGGATTACCGAATTTCAGCCCGTGATTCAGCGTCTTATGAAACGACATTGCAAACCATTCGACAAGAGGTTGGACAGGTCGATGCATTGCTTTATCTGTGGGGGCTTGAAAACCCGGATTGCATACGGGATGCATCCGATATTGTCATTATTCTCCAGGCGATGGCCTCCATCAAATTAGAACCCGGACGATTTTTGCTTGCAGGTTCGTTTGCAAATCCTCTGGATCGTTGCTATCTGGAATCCTGGATTGGTTTTGAACGTTCCTTGAACCCTGTTTTCCCCAACACCCAAGTGGCTGTCATTCTTCATTCTTCCGAAGAAAATTCCGAACTGTCAAGCACTGAAATGAGCCATTGGGGCGAAAGACTTTGGGATGCCTCGACACGCGAAAAAGTAAAAAGCGTCTTGTATCAAAATTGCATATCCTATGAACTCCGAATTCAACCGGCTGAACTTAATTCAGAAAAATATTCATTCCCCTCAGAGGGGACAATTCTAATTACAGGGGGGTGCGGGGGCTTGGGTCTTTTGTTCGCTGAATATTTTGCCCAATCTTTATCGGCAAATTTGATTCTAACTGGACGATCTCCATTAACGGAGGAAAAGCAATCTCGCATTCAGGTTCTGGAAGAAAAGGGTAGTTCAGTTTTCTATTTGCAGGCTGACGTCGGTGATTTATGCGAAATGCAAAACGGTCTGAAAGCGGCCAAAAAACAATTTGGCAATATTCATGGCGTCATTCATGCCGCCGGCGTTCAATCGAAGCAAAGCATTCTGAATAAGGAACTTCAAGTCTTCCGTGATGTGCTGACTCCCAAGATCGAAGGGACGCTGGTTCTTGATGAAATTCTGGCCGGAGAGACGTTAGATTTTATCTGCTATTTCTCTTCCACATCTGCCGTCTTAGGTGATTTTGGAGCCTGTGATTATGCCATTGGCAATCGTTTTCAAATAGCTTATGCTCATCATCGGAATGAATTGCAAAAATCGGGGAAAGTTTCAGGCAAAACGGTGGTGATTAATTGGCCTCTTTGGAAAGATGGAGGGATGAAATTCCTCGACGAGGAGCAGACTCAATTCTATCTCCAATCCAGTGGCCTATGTTTTTTGGAGTCCCGGGAAGGCATCTCTTTATGGGAACAACTCCTGGCTCAGGACAAGACGCAATATCTGCTGATGTCGGGACAACCAAAGCGTATTCATCGAGCTTTGGGATTGACGCAAATTTTGGATTCTCCGATTGTTGATTCAGATAATGAAAACGTCGCTCGATGTTCCGACAGAGAAGGATTAAGCATAAGAGAATCAGTTGTCTTCGACTTGAAGGAAATGTTAAGCCAACTTCTCAAAATTCCTCAGGACCAATTATTGGAAGAAAGCAATTTAACTGACTTTGGAATGGACTCGATAAATTTGGCCCAATTCGCACAGGCGCTCTCAAAACATTTTGGCTTGGACATCACCCCTACATTGTTTTTCGGCTACTCAACACTCCGTAAACTGACTCAATATTTTCTGGAGGAGAAAGTCGAATTTGTCCAAAAGATTTATTCGGACGAAGAAAAAAAAGAAGAATCCAAAGCGGAGAGAGAAAATAATAACCTGAAAGAGACCGAAAATCAGGCGGGTCAACATATCAGGTTGTCGGAAGGGAACAATTCGTCGCTTCAGGAACCCATTGCCATTATCGGTATGAGTGGTCGATTTCCTCAGGCCGATACAGTTGAAGAATTATGGCAGATTCTGGAAGAGGGTAGGGTTTGCATTACGGAAATTCCTGAGAGCCGCTGGGATTGGAAGAATTATTTTGATGATTCCGGTTCAGGTTCAGGAAAGATCAATTCCAAGTGGGGTGGTTTTATTCGAGAGATTGATCGCTTTGATCCTGTATTTTTTAATATCCCGCCTAGAGAAGCTGATGGTATTGATCCAAGACATCGATTGTTCTTAGAAGAAGCCTGGCATACTTTCGAAGATGCGGGATATATGGGGAAACGAATTCAAGGAGTTTCCTGTGGTGTTTATGTTGGGGTGGAAGAAGGAGAGTATGGATTTTTATCGGGGATGGAATCTCTAAACAGCAATCAGAATGCAACATTAGCGGCTCGAATAGCCTATATGCTGGATTTGACAGGTCCTAATTTGGCGTTAACGGCGTCCTGCTCTTCGGGGCTGGTTGCCATACATCAAGCATGCCTTTCCCTGCGTCAAGGTGATTGCGAAATGGCGCTTGCCGGCGGGATCAGTTTATTGATTTCCCCGGTAAGTTATTTAGCATTAAGTCAGGCTGATATGCTTTCTCCGGAAGGAAAGTGTCGTGTATTTGATCAACAGGCCGACGGGATCGTTCCGAGCGAATCAGTCGCAGCCGTTTTATTGAAACCCCTATCAAAAGCCGTTGCGGACAAGGATCGAATCTATGGAACGATTATAGCCAGTGGAGTTAATAACGATGGAAGGACCAATGGCATTACCGCTCCTAACCAATTAAGTCAAACGGCGTTAATTACGAATATTTATGACAAAAATCGTATCCATCCAAAAAATATTCAATATCTTATGGCGCATAGCGTCGGTTCTAAATTGGGAGATCCGGTTGAGTTGGAGGCGCTTACCCATTCATTTGGAAAATATACCGAGGAAAAACAATTTTGTTTTCTTGGGTCTGTAAAGCCGCTCATTGGACATACTTTTGCTGCATCGGGCGTGGTGAGTTTGATTAGTATGGTGATGGCGATGAAGGCACGGACGATTCCTGCATTGCATTCTTATGAAAACAATAATGAATATATTAACTTCGGAAAATCCCCTTTCAAGATTAATAAAGAGAACCGGCATTGGGAGGTTCACGAAAATGAAACGAGGCGGGGGGCTGTCAGCACCACGGGAATCAGTGGAACCAACGCCCACGCGGTGATTGAGGACTATACCGTTAAACAGCTGTTTCCTGAGGCGCTGAAATGCTCTATTCCTTCTCTTCATGCAGCGATTTTTTCTGCGAAGAATTCCACCCAATTGCAAGCCCTTGTTTTGAATGTCATCAAATTTATCAAAGAACAGCCTAAGCTTTCTTTGCAGCGCCTGGCTTATACTTTACAAGTGGGGCGAGAGGCCATGGACGTTCGCCTTGCCATTGTTGTCGGGACAATTGAGGAGCTATGTCAAGAGCTGGAACGTTATTCATTACCGCCTGATGCTTCCACTGGCGGTCGTATTTTTATTGGGGAGACGAGCGATGAGAGGCCCGAGAAATCCAGAATAGAAGGCAGCAATGATGAGCGGTTGCGAAAGGCATTGCAGGAAAAAAATGTAACCCGGCTTTCGGCCCTCTGGGTAGAGGGAATGTCTATTCCCTGGGAGCAACTTCATGAAGATCAGCCAGTGAGAATTATTTCCTTACCTTCATATCCATTCGAAAGAAGGCGGTGTTGGATTGACCAGCTGGTAGAAATCAAACCTAAAGTGAATAACAGAGTAAACGGGTCTCCGCAGAGGGGAGAAAACCAAAAAAATATAGTGAATGAAAATAGAGTGGCAGAGCTTTATAATCACATCGCGAAAGATAGTCCGAGCGATGCGTATGAAGGCTATCTAACTTTTTTTCCTATCATGGGAAAAATGCCCGGATTTTCTATTACGCGGGTGGCAACAAACCCCGATCAATTTCCTGATGAGACAGCATTGATTCGGGCAAAGCAAATTGAGATGCGGCAAGTTCTGTTTGGGAAAGAGGATTTTTCTCGGGTTCATTCATTGTTCGACTTCGGTTGTGGGTATGGAGCTGATGTTATCGGAATTGCCTCGCTTTACCCTCATATTCGAACAGAAGGATTTACTATTTCTCCTGATCAGGCTGCTCTTGGCAATCAACGCATTGCTCGAATGAACCTGGAATCGCAGGTGAGGATTTATAATAAGGACAGTTCAAACGATCGCTATCCGGATAAATATGATGTTGTAATTGGAACGGAAGTGAGTTGTCATATTCCGAACAAAGAAGGGTTGTTTAAAAATATTTCCTCCTCATTAATGGAAGGAGGAAGGGTTCTTTTGATGGATTTTATCGCAAATTTACGAGGCCCTATAGAGGATGAAAATGTATCTACCTACATTTCGACGCACCGAGGTTGGATTGATCTGTTATCCCGAAACAATCTGCTTATCGATGAATTAATTGATGTTACTCCTCAAATCATCAATGCGCAGTATGATCCCGAATTTGAAGAAAATACCAGGGATCTTCCTGAGGTTGTACGGGATTCATGGCAAAGCTGGACCAATATGGCAATTTCGATGGAAAAAGGATGGGTCAGTTATTGTTTACTTAAACTAAACAAAGAGACAAGCTTGAGTGAACAGGAAATTCGGATTAGAAATCAAGGAGGACTGTTAAATCAAATTCCGTATCCAGAGGCCCTAAAAGACGTTATGCGGCGAGGTCATATTCCGTACCCCAAACCGGCGGTTGTTTCGGAAGCAAAAAGTGAGGTTCCTGATCCGGTTCCCGAAAAAAACAACAGGGGCTTCGAGTCTGAGGAAATAAAATCTAAGTTGATTGAGATTTTTTCGCGTGTACTTGGATTTCGGGATGAAGAATTGAAGCGCATACAACGTTTCAAAAATTTAGGAGTCGGGTCGCTCAATGCAGTAGAACTTATGGAAGAGATTAATGGTGCATTTGATCTCACTTTGCCGACCAGTCTAATTTTTGAACATGGGACGCTGGACGCCTTGGCCCTTTACCTGGAAAATATTGTTCAGAAGCAGCCTCGGGAATCCATTGTAAACCACGAACAAAGGGAGGAGCGAAAGTCGGGGCATGCCCTTAGAATTCCCAGGCGTCAGCCGCTTTCTAAGGAACAGGACGACATTGCCGTAATCGGACTTTCCTGCCGTTGCGCTGGAGCTAATGGGCTAGATGAATTCTGGGACATGGTGAGCCAGGGAAAAGATGCAATTCAAGATATCACGAACAAAGACTGGCTCGATTATTTTCAGATGAATTCCCCCAGTCCGCTTTCTCTTCGTTATGGAATCATGTCGGATCCAGAATATTTTGATTTATCCTTTTTCCACATTTCTCCTAAAGAAGCCGAATCAATGGATATGCCCCAACGCATCCTTTTGGAAGAATGTTATAAAAGTCTGGAAGACGCTGGCTATGCCCCGTCTTCACTAGGAGAACAGAAGGTCGGGACGTACATCGGGGCCGGAGCTGCAATGTCGACGTCGCCTGAATTGTCCCGTTTCTCCATGTTAGGGGCTGATACAAGTATCGCGGCATCACGTATCGCCTATTTTCTAAACTTAAAAGGGCCGGCGTTAGCGATCAATACCGCCTGTTCTTCTTCATTGGTGGCGCTCCATCTTGGATGCCAGGCTTTAAAGAGCGGAGAAATCGATCTGGCAATTGCAGGGGGAATAACGATCTGGAGTCATCCGAGGATCTTTCTCCTGATGAGTAACGCAGGGATGCTCTCTCCAAGCGGCGAATGTCGGCCCTTCGATAAAGATGCGAACGGCATCGTTGTCGGCGACGGCGTGGGAGTGCTTGTTTTGAAGCGTTTACAGGATGCAGAACGGGATCGGAATTCCATATATGGAGTCATCAAGGGGAACGGCACGAACCAGGATGGACAGACTTCAGGCATCACCGTGCCTAGTTTTCTGTCCCAGAGCGAGCTGCAAACTTCAATTTATCGGCAATCCAAAATCCGGGTAGAAGATATTCAATATATAGAGTGCCATGGAACAGCCACGAAATTGGGGGATCCGATAGAAATCCATGCACTCACCAATAGTTTTCAACAGTTCACTGCCAAGAAAGAATTTTGTGCGATAGGATCCTTGAAAGCGAATATAGGGCACACCGCAACGGCAGCTGGCGTCTTGAGCGTGATTAAAATACTGTTAAGCATGAAGCATAAACAGATCCCGCCTTCTATTCATTTTTCTCGGGAAAGCGAACACATTGATTTCAGGAATAGCCCGGTTTACGTCAATACCAGCTTGCGGAATTGGCCCATTAATGCCAAGGGCGCCCGGTTGGCTGCCGTAAGTTCGTTTGGATATAGTGGAACCAATGCTCATATGCTGCTGGAAGATTATCAAGACGATTCGAAATCAGAAAATTCCGCCAACATGTTGCACGCAGATGAAAAAAATCCTTGCGTTATTCTACTTTCGGCGAAGTCCAACGAGAGGCTGAAGGAGTATGCCGATAAACTATTGAAGTTCATCGAGAAAACGATGGATATTAATATCCATGATTTAGCCTACACACTTCAAATTGGACGTGAAGCGATGGAAGAGCGCTTGGGTTTGGTGGCAGAAAATGCTGCGGAACTGAGGGAGAGGTTGCAGAAATTTCTGACCTGTCCACTGTCTTCTAACGAAACACGGAATAGTGAGAAGGAGTTATTTTATGGTCATGCCGAAAGCCCCGCTTCCAGTTCACTTCACGAGGGAATGACGTGCCAATCGTTGCAGACCTTGATCTCCAATCTTCGGTACTCGGAACTCTTAGCGCTTTGGGTGAAAGGAGTGAATATTGATTGGGAAAAACTGTATGTCGCGGTTGGTTCTGGCGAACAAAAGCGCCGAAAAACACGACCGCGTCGGATTCATATTCCGACCTATCCCTTTGCCAGAGAATACTGTGGGGGCTTTGCTATAGATAAAACGGAAACAACATCTCTTTCCGAGGTAAAAGCTTTTCCATCCAATGAACCCCATTGGCCCCTTAATGATCAGGCTGGTTCTGATTCGACAGAAGAGAGAGGAACCTTTATCGCCGCTCCTGCCTGGAAGGAAAGCCTCAGCGCCGTTTCATCTAAAAGCCGTTTGTCCGAATATTCCCGGCATCTTGTCATGGTGTGTGAAATGACTTCATTTTCTTTAATCAAAATGAGTCATCTGCCTGTCGAAAAACGAATCGATAATGCTGATTGGATTCATTTGCGGTCCGAAAACAAAAACTGTGGAAGATATTTTGAAGAAATTTCAACTCAGGCTTTTGAAGCTCTGAAACAGTTCATCGATAAAAAACCTAAAGGAAAAGCGCTCATTCAAATTCTCCTGCCTTCCTGCAAAAAGGAGGGACGTTCTTCGACGCATCTTCTTCATGGCCTATCAGGATTGTTGAAAACGGTTTGCAAAGAAGATCCGAAAATAGTCGGACAACTCATTGAAGTCGATCCGAAGGAAACTGAGAAGGGAGTCCTGTCCAAGCTTATAAAAAGCTCCTGGCGTATGGAAGACACTCAGGTTCGCTATATGAATAATCAGCGTTTGACCGCTTCCTGGGAAGAGCATTCAATCGACGCTAAAATAGTCAGAATGCCTTGGAAAGAAAATGGGATTTATCTGATCACAGGAGGGGCTGGAGGGCTTGGATTGGTTTTTGCTAAAGAAATTTCGCGGCGAATCAGGAATGTCACTTTAATTCTAACGGGTCGTTCTCTTTTAAAACAGGAAAAGCTGGATCAACTCAAAAAATGGGAGGTTTCAGGGGCAAAAATTGAATACCGACAAGTTGACGTCAGCCAAGAGGGGCAAGTTGAGGAATTGATTCAGGATATCGGAGAAAAATTTGGACAACTTAATGGCATTCTTCATATGGCAGGTATTATCCGAGATAATTTTATCCTAAAAAAAACAACGCAGGAATTTAAGACTGTTCTTGCTCCCAAAGTCGCAGGAACCGTGAATCTCGATTACGCCACCCGAGATATTCCTCTGGATTTCTTTCTCCTTTTCTCTTCAGTTGCCGGCGCTCTGGGTAATGCGGGCCAGGCTGATTATTCTACGGCCAATGCCTTTATGGATGATTATGCTCAGTCGCGTAATGAGCGAATTATGCAAAGCAAATTGTCGAAAAACATGACTGGGGAAGGAGCGGGCAGTGGGCTGACTCTTTCGATCAATTGGCCTCTTTGGAAAAAAGGGGGTATGAGCGTAGATGTAGAAACGAAAAAGGCGATGAAAAATCAGGGATTAGCGCCGATGGAGACTTCAATTGGGTTTCATGTTTTATATTGGGGATTGGCATCGGGGAGAGGTCAGATACTCGTTGTGGAAGGAAATCTCCCCAAAATTAGAAAACTTTTGTTGGCCCGGAAATTCGAAGAGAGTGGAAAGCCGGTCTCTCTCTCTTTTCCATTCGATGAAAAGAAACTTCTTCAAGAGAACATAGTGTTACGGTTGAAATCTCTGTTAGGAAGGGCGACTGGCTTATCTATTGAACGAATTGATTCATTGGTGCCTCTGGAACATTATGGGATTGATTCCATCATGATAACCCAGTTGAACGAAAAATTGGAAGTGGCCTTTGGCCCTATATCGAAAACCTTGTTCTATGAGTATCAGACGTTAGATGCCTTGGCCAATTATTTTGTTGTCGAGTATGCTCGGGAGAGTATCCAGTGGACAGAGCATTCTGACAACGCATATTCAGAATCAATAGATAAAGAGTGCAATTTGTCCGCATCAGGGGTAGAAGAAGTGGAACATGGGCATCAAAGCCGGACTGCCAGGACAGGAGTTCAAGAACCTATTGCCATTATCGGGATTAGTGGTCAGTATCCTAAGGCAGATACATTAGAGTCCTATGGGGAATTGCTGAAATCAGGGATAGATTGTGTGACGGAAATTCCAGAGGAACGTTGGTCGCTTGATGGATTTTACCAAGCAAATTCAGAAAAGGCGGTGGCGCAGGGTGGTAGTTATAGTAAATGGGGAAGTTTCCTCTCAGATTTTTCCTGTTTTGACCCTTTCTTTTTTAATATATCGCCGCGAGAAGCGATGGCTATGGACCCTCAGGAACGCCTGTTCCTTCAGTGTTCGTGGGAAGTTTTGGAAGATGCGGGTTATACCAGAGAAACCCTGAGACAGAAGTTTCAGCAAAAGGTGGGGGTCTTCGTCGGCATTACGAAAACCGGTTTTGATTTATATGGTCCGGAATTGTGGAAGCGGGGCGAACACATCTACCCGCATACTTCTTTCAGTTCCGTGGCGAATCGCATTTCTTATTTTCTTGATTTACGTGGCCCCAGTATGCCGATTGATACCATGTGTTCTGCTTCATTAACCGCGATTCATGAAGCCTGCGAGCGCTTAGGCCGCAGAGACTGTGAATTGGCTCTCGCCGGTGGAGTTAATTTGTATCTTCATCCTTCCAGTTACATCCGCCTGTGCGCCGGGCACATGCTGTCGGAAGACGGGCAATGTAAAAGTTTTGGAAAAGGAAGCAATGGTTTTGTTCCAGGCGAAGGGGTTGGCGCCGTTCTGCTTAAACCTCTATCCCGGGCAATAGAGGATGGAGATCACATTCATGCTGTTATTCGGGGTACGAACGTGAACCATGGAGGAAAAACGAATGGCTACACGGTGCCTAACCCCAAGGCACAGGCAGAGCTTATTCGAGAGACCCTGGATAAAGCGGGCATCAATGCGCGGGAGGTCAGTTATATCGAAGCGCATGGGACTGGTACGGAGTTGGGAGATCCCATTGAAATCGCGGGATTGACCCAGGCTTTTCAGGAGGATACCAATGATATCGGATTTTGTGCCCTGGGATCGGTAAAATCCAACCTGGGTCACCTGGAGGCTGCGGCGGGCATTGCCGGACTGACAAAGATTATTTTTCAGATGAAGCATAAACAAATTTTTCCAAGTCTTCATGCCTCCGAGTTGAATCCGAATATTGATTTCGAAAAGACCCCCTTCATCATTCAGCAGAATATTGGACCCTGGAAACAACCGATTGTTGAAAAGGATGGGGCGTCAAAACAACGATCAAGGATTGCAGGAATTTCTTCGTTTGGAGCAGGTGGGGCGAATGCTCATGTACTGCTTGAAGAATACGATGATAAGGTCCCGGTTCTTTCTGGATCTTTGTCCGAAGAAAGTGAAAAATTCATAATCGTTTTATCGGCAAAAAATGAAGATCGACTAAAGGAATGTGCAAACCGCCTTTTTGATTTTATTCAACGGTTTGAACCCGGGGAAAAAACGGGGGCGCAACCTGTTCGGCTTTCGGATTTGGCCTACACATTACAGGTTGGCCGTGAGGCGATGGAAGTACGACTAGCTCTGGTGGTTGAATCGATGCAAGAACTAACGGATAAGCTTCTACATTTTGTTGATGGCCGCTGCGATGTCGCATCTCTTTTTCTGGGACAGGTTGCCCGCAATCAAGAAGATCTCGCGGCGATGGCGTCGGATAAGGAAACCAAACTGACTGTTGCAGCCTGTATCAACGAACGAAATTATGACCGGCTGCTTGAATGGTGGGTTCAGGGGGCGCCGTTTGACTGGCACAGAATCTATGTCGGGGAGCTGCCTAGACGTATCAGCCTGCCAACTTATCCTTTTTTCAGGAAGTCATACTGGTTCGATCTACAACCTGTTCAATCTGCGAAGTTAAGCGCAAAAACTCATTCCCCCTCAGTGGGCGAACAATGGATTTTTACCAAAGAGGATTGGGAGGATGATCCCTTGATAGAGGATTTTGATTGGATGACTTGTTTGGAAAGTCAGAAAGGAAAACGGATCACCATTCTCTATTCCAATGAACATGATAAAGATAAGTTCTGTGCACTTATAAGACAGTTGGAACAGACCGCAAGCCTTGCCGAACCACTTCAGATTAAGACGTTAAATGTTGATCAAGTGAATGCAGGCTCCTTTGCGGAAGCACCTCATGTGATACTCTTTTTAGGACCTGAAATAAGAGAGAATTGGTCGACTGATCCGTGTGACGATGATCTCTCACATCTTTACAATCTGAGCCAGAGTTTAATGAAAAAGGCATGGGGAGAGTTCATCGAAATCTTTTATCTCTTTGCCAGCGCTTCTTCATATCCACGTCTGGATTGCGAAGCGCTTTCCGGGTTCGTGGGTTCCGCAATGCTGGAGAATGATCAGCATATCTGGAAAATAATCGGGCTCGACGATCCGGATGATTCTAAAACCCGTCACCAGCTTCTCCTGAAAGAGTGGCTTCATGCAAACTCATCGAAAGAAGCCCCTGAAAAACGGTTGAATGTTCGATACAGCGGAAGGCAGCGTATGGTAAAGCGCGTTGTTGAAACGCAACTGGATAGATCGTCGTCAATGCGTTTTAGGCATCGTGGGCATTACATTATTGCTGGAGGAATGGGATATATCGGTGGCGGATTGTGTCGTGTACTGGCAGAACGTTGTCAGGCAACACTCGTACTTTTATCTCGCGGTGAATTGGATGAAACAAGGAAGCGCCAATGCCAAAAATTGGAGACATTGGGGGCGAAAATTTATTATTACTCTGTTGACATCACCGAGCTGGAAGCGCTCAATCTTGCCTACAAAAAAATCAAGTGTGAGGTTGGAAAAATTCATGGCGTGATAAATCTGGCCAGAGCACATGAGGATAAGATGATTGCGACGAAACCTTGGGAGTCGTTTCAGCGAGTGATCCGGGTTAAGGTGCATGGATCAATCTATCTGGATGAGATCACTAAAGACGAAGACCTAGACTTCTTTATGCTCTTTTCTTCATTAGGGGCATATGGTGTTCGAGGTTCATGTGATTATGCCTATTCCTCGGCTTTTCAAAATGCATTTCCCCGATATAGAAACCAGTTAAGGTTGGATGGCCGGCGATCAGGGATGGCCATTACTCAGTGCTGGGGACCTTGGGTTGAAGATAGACTATTTCCTGAAACGCGGGCGAAACTGCAGGACTCCGGTCTGGGCTTAATTGATATGAAGGCCGCCTTTCCCATAATTGATGCCTCGCTGGCGAATGAAGAATCCGTGCTTGGGGTGGTGGCTTGCCGAGATCTTAAAGGCGTTCGCAAAATGCTCGGATTGAACGGCGCCTCTTGCATAGATGGTGATACAATTGAAGAGGACAATCATGCCGCAATGCAGCAGTATACAGATACCCGTCCGGAAGCATTACCTGCCTTTGCGAATAAAATGCAATCGATTCGCGCTATTTTCGTTGACCTGTTGCAGCTGAGCGAGGTTGATGTTAACGAGACTTTTCAGAATTACGGCATGGATTCCCTTTCGGCAATGCAGTTCTCCGTCCGACTGGAAAAGGAATTTAGACAAGCGGTTCCATTGCATTGGTTGATTGACTTTCCGACTATCAATGCCTTATCGAAGCATTTACAACTTCCGAACGAACATGACCGGCTTCAGCTAGGTGAGCGCCCTGAAGTCGTGTCATCACCGGAAGAACCGGTTACGCAGATCGAAACGGAACGGGAGCCCATTGCCATCGTTGGTTTAGCTGGGCGTTTCCCCGGAAGTATGTCGGCTCGAGAGTTTTGGCAGGCCCTTGATCGCGATGTTTCCTTAATCGAAGAAATTCCTAAGAATCGGTTTGATTGGGAAAAAATCTATGATCCAAATCAGATGGAGTCCGGCAAAATGTATACTCGATGGGGAGGATTTATTCCAAAGATTGAAGCGTTTGACCCTGATTTTTTTGATATTTTGGATGCCGATGCGGAGAAGATTGATCCAAGAGAGCGCCTTTTGTTAATGACTGCTTATCATACTCTTGAAGATGCAGGCTATGCGCCGGAGTCCCTAAAGAAGAGCAAAACGGGTGTTTTTATGGCGGGGGAAGAAAACGAATATGCAAGGATGCTTCTGGAATCAGATTCTCCGGCCAGTCGAGCGTCAGGGACCACAGATAGTATGCTGGCGAACCGCATTTCCTACTTCTTTGATTTTCGGGGCCCGAGTGAATTTATCAATACGATGTGTTCAGGAGCAGCAGTTGCCTTACATCGGGCCGTCAACGCTTTGCGGTCCAGAGAAATTACGCATGCGCTTGTCGGCGCCGTCAACCTTCTCCTGCGGCCTGAGATGTTTATCGAGTTGTCGTCAACTGGACAAATGAGCCCGAGTGAATCTGTTTATTCGTTTGGCAAGAATGCGAATGGCTTTCTTCGTGCGGAAGGCGTGGCGAGTGTATTCTTAAAACCATTGATGAAGGCAAAAGCGGATGGCGATTCAATCTATGGCGTGATCAAAAATACAGCGGTGAATTTTAACGGAAGAGGGGGGCTCTCAATCGCGACGCCGGATAAGACAGCGCATGAGGAATTAATCCGAGACTGTTGCAATCAAGTTAAGGTAGACCCTCGAAATATCCATTACATCGAAGCTCAAGGGATGGGCAACCCGATTGCCGATATGAGCGAATGGGCTGCTATTAATCAAGCCCTGAAAACCATGGCCATTGAACAAGGCGCCACTCTGATGCCTGGAACGTGCAGGGTCAGTGCACTTAAACCCATGTTAGGACATATGCATTCGGTTTCCGCTTTGGGAGCATTGTTTAAAATTATACGGAGTTTCAAAACAAACACGATCCATAAGATTCTTGGTTTTACGGAAATCAATCCGGACCTGGATACAGAAAATCAACCCTGTCGGATTGTTTCCAAAACCGAAGATTGGCCACTTGATGACGCCCCGCGTTTAGCCGGTTTGCACTCATACGGATCCGGTGGAAATAACGCCCATATACTCATTGAGGAATATAAAAAGAAGCCTACGGCCGAAACATTGAAGAGCGGTGTTTCAAAAAATCAGGAGTTAATTGTATTCTCTGCAAAGACCGATGAACAGTGCAAAAAGATCGCGGAGAATCTTCTTGAATTTCTCCTTAAGGATTCATCCATTATGCTCTCTGATATTGCCTATACCCTTCAAGTCGGGCGAGATGCCATGGAACATCGAGTCGCGTTAGTTGTTAACGAAAAGCAGGAGTTGATTCAAGGCTTGAAGGATTTTCTGCAATCCTTGCAGTTCGATCAAGAATATGAGACAACGATTCCAATTTATAGTGGCAATGGTAAAGAACCTTCTTCTGCAACGGACCGTCTACTTTCCGGGAGGACAGGGGAGATGATTATGAAATCGTTATTGGTTGAACGGGATTTTGAAAAACTGGCAATTTACTGGACGCAAGGGGGGAACGTTCTTTGGGATGCGCTTCATGTGGGTAAAGGGGCGCAAAGAATCTCTTTACCGGCTTATCCATTTAACGAACGACGCTGTTGGATCGAATCGACATCGGATATGAATGCCATCGTAGAGAGGTATCGATCCGGAAACGGTACGGTGAATCTTTCGGCAGCCCCGCCGACAACGGTGAAAGAAGCTGTGATGAGAGTTATTGCTCCCATGTTCCAGATGCCAGAAAACAAATTAAATCACACGGAACCATTGGTGCAATTTGGGTTTGACTCCATGTTGCTCATGCATCTGTATCAAGAAATCCGCAGTCAAATTGATCCGAACATTAATCTCGTTGAATTACGTGCATGTAAAACTATAGCTGACATTCTGGCCCGATTGCCGAAGGAAATCGAAGGCACTCTGCTGTCTGCAGGACAGGCGCCTCTGGTTGGGAAGAAAGCTGTTCCTGATTTTCCCGAACTGTTTCATCTAAATCAGGCGACTGTTGGCAGGCCTGTTTTCTGGCTGCATGGAGGCGTCGGAGGAGTAGAGCTTTATCAGATCATTGCCGAAAAAAGCGAACGTCCCTTTTATGGCATTCAAGCCCGCGGCTGGATGACCAATCGCTCCTTCTTGCAGGGAACCGAGGCGATTGTATCATATTACGTTCATATCATCCTCTCCGTGCAACCGGAAGGTCCCTATGATCTGGGAGGTTATTCTCTGGGGGGAACGTTAACCTATGAAGTGATTCGCCGGTTGCAGGAGCTAGGGCATGAAGCAGCCACGATGGTGATGCTGGATTCGTCTGATATGACGACCTTGAAAGACGTTCGTATTTCTGAAAAAAGGGAGATGTTAATTGCGGTAAATATGGCTTTGCAATGTACCATTATGCAGAATCCGGAAAAATTTTCTGAGGCGCTTATTCATCGAGACGACGTTGATGCTGGTTTGGAAAATGACGCTTTTTTGACGCAATTATTTGACTTGGCCAAGAGCCGTGGATTGAAAAAATCAGAAGTGCTGTTTCACACGATGGTTGACCAAATGAAAGGCGTTAAAGACGCCTATGATATAACTGGGTTTTCGGTCATGCCATTGCCCAGCCCGCAGTCCGTCACCTGTTACTATTTTCGTAATAAAGGAGGCTTAATGATGGGGGAACTAGAACCCTATTATACGATTTCGAAAGAAGAAGGCTTATGGGATCATCTTAACTATTGGAGCGAATGGGAAAAACGCCTTTCCCACTTCCATGTCATGGATGTGGATGCTCCCAATCATTTAATGTTCCTGTCCGAACCTAAAGTCTATACGACGATTTTAGACTTTTGCAGTATGGCATATTCCCGTGAAGGCATTTCGGTGGAATGGCTTCAGAGTTTTAAAGAGGATGTGCAGAAAAAACATGGTTGCATGGAGTTGAAAACATGAGGAATCAACTATCCTGAATAATTCATCAGTATTCTGCTGCGAGCCCTAATCTCTTCTCAAATAAGCCGATTAGCTCACAACACATCTCAGTGAATGAAAATTCACTTTTGCCGTGAAAAATTCTCTAATCAATTTATTATGAGCGAGTTAAGCGCTCTCGCGACGAATCGCATGAATTAATCAGGCTAAGTGATGATTTAGCAGATTTACATTAAAAAAACAGCAACAAAAAAATATAAGGAAAATATACCATGACACCCGAACAACGCTATCTTTTCGACCTCAACGGCTATCTCCATTTGGAGAATGCGCTCAGCGCTGAAGAACTTAGCGCCGCCAGTGAGGCGGCTGACCGATATATTAGTACTCCGCCTGATCAATTGCCGCCGGGTTTTGTTGTCGCCGGTCAAGAGTATAGCGCTCGCTATGGTTTCGCTTTTGATAAGGCCCTTGAATCATTGGTGTTTCATTCGGCAACATGGCCGATTATTAGAGAATTCACGCATGGAAAACCAGCGCTTGGACACGGATCGGTTAAAGAGGACAATTATAAAGTTCCGGCTCTGTTTCTCCATAGCGGCAGGGAGCTGTATGGTTGGGAAACCCTACGCTACGAAGTACGTGACAACAGGATCTATTGTGATGAGTTCGTCATTTTTTTCTATTTGACCGATGTGCAGCCTGGAGACGGCGGGCTTGTAGTGGTGCCTAGTTCTCATAAACGCGCCTTTGATCGGCCACCGGAAATGCATAAAGATGGGGTAGTGGAAAATGAGGCCGATATGTCGACGGGAATGATTAATATAACTCCCAAAGCCGGGGATATAGTGATTCTCTGCGAACTGGTTACCCACGGAGCTTTGCAGTGGAAACCGGTTGACCGAACCCGGCGATTTTTGACCCTGCGCTATATGACGCAGAATAAATTTACCGATTATAATTCCGCGCTCCCGGAGGAAATTAAGGAACGATTGTCGCCTGAGACGCGTGAGTTGATTTTGCGGACAAACTTTACTCACCAAAAGACAATCGGCGAGCAGGAGGTAGTACAGCTAAGTTAGCTTGACGGTACTCTCTAGCCTGATTAATTCATGCGATTCGTCGCGAAAGCGCTTAACTCGCTCATAATAAATTGATTAGGGAAATTTTCACGGCGAAAGTGAATTTTCATTACTGAGATGTGTTGTGAGCTAATCGGCTTATTTGAGCAGAGATTAGGGCTTGCAGCAGAATACGGATGAATTATTCAGGCTAGTTTCTATTCAGCTGGCGAAGATAGAATGAAGCTTGCCGGCAATTGAAAAAATCATGAAATAAAAATGCAACAAGTATATGACTGAAGCCATATACTTTTACCAAAGGAGTGTTTTATGAAGAATTCATTTAGAGACTTAGGCGCCGGGCTTATGTTTCAACTTATGCGTTTGTTTTATCATGTATTCCCTTGTTTCAATTGGCTTTCCAGCAAGAATGAAGTCATCTTTTTGAATCTGGGATATATGGAATTAGATGAGGCTCTCAAAGGAGAATCCGAGAATCGTTGGAAAACCCTGGACTTAACGGGTATTGCGGAGAAATATTATCCTCTCGCTCGAATGTACGACATGCTCTGTCGGTGTGTGGAAGAGGTGAACTTTGAGAACAAGCGAGTTGTCGAAATTGGATGTGGCCATGGTGGTGGAGCGGCATTTATTGCACGAAATTTTCCCCTTAAAAGCATGACGGGCATCGACCTGAATGCGAACGGTATTGACTTTTGCAGGAAGGTCCACGCGACGGTTGACAATCTGGAATTTATGCCAGGGGATGCGTGCAATATTCCGTTGGATGACAATTCTTGCGACGTGGTTATCAATGTTGAATCCAGTCATCTCTATAAATCATTCACAGGGTTTGTAGATGAAGTTTCACGGATTTTGCAACCAGGTGGATATTTTCTTTTTACTGACGCCAGACCGAGAAATTCGTTAGAGCGCTTCAAGCAATCTCTGGACCGATCCGATTTTAAATGTGTTTATTCCGGTGATATTAGGGAAAATGTCCTGCAAAGCGTTATGGCCGACCAGACCCGCGCTAAGGAAATTATAAAAGGGTATACCGAGCATTGGATTTTTAGAGTAGGATTATTCAGATGGATGGTGATATCCTTTTTTGAATCAGGGGACAAGAGGTTTTGCAAAGGGTTAGCCGACGGCAGCATTGCCTATCCAGTTTATGTGCTCCAAAAACATTAACCTGCATCATCTTATCCGGTTTTCTCATACTTTGATGTATGAGTGCTTAGATTACCGATATTCAATGATTTAACGCAGACATTGAGATGACAGTCAGGACGAGCCTCTTCACTCTTATAGCCTGCTAGGTCGGTCGCCATCGTTGTCAGACCCAGCCGACTCCAGGGAAGAATTTTTTTCTCAGCAGATTAGACGGTTGCTAACCAGCGCTGTTTATCATCGTCGACGACAGAAGCTTGGTGCATCTACACTGCGCATGATTGAAGCTCAAGGAAAGTTATATCAATTTCATGTCAACAAACTAACACTTTCAGCTGATTTTAAAGTAAATCTTCCATCTTATGATCTTGAAAGTTGTGGTGGTAATGTGGAACAATTTGCAATGGCTGTAAGGCATTATTGGAAAGTTGCGTCCGGCCCTATCCGAAATCTTACCGGTCTTCTTGAGAAAAATGGTATTATAACGGTCGATTTTGATTTTCAAACGGAGCTTATTGATGGTTTTTTTGAACCTGGTACAGATACGCCTTGTGTGGTCAAAAACTCACGGATGCCCCCCGACCGTCAACGCTTTAGTTTGGCCCATGAATTGGGGCATCTTTTACTGCATGATTTCATGCATGATGGCGTTGAAGAAGAAGCCAACGCTTTTGCTTCGGCATTTTTAATGCCTGCAGAAGATATTAAAGATGATTTGAAAAATTTAACTTATAAGTGATTAGGGAGGCTTAAGCAATTTTTTGGGGGGGCTATGAAAGTGTTAGTATATCGAGTAAAAACTCTGAAGCTTATTAGCTCTAACCAAGCTCGATATCTGTATATGCAGTTAAATCGTGATGGCTATTCCAAACGAGAGCCATTATCACTTGATCCTCCGATGGAGAAATCGCGCCTATTACGTAATCTTGTTGATTTTCATATGAAGGATCTTGGATATAATCAGGAAAATCTCTGTGAATTACTTTGTGTGCAGTTGTGGGAATTAAGAAGAATGTATGGTTTTGAGGATGAAAGTAAAGTGACGTTTCAACTTGTATAATTTATTGGGGTTTTATATTGAGCGTCCCCTCAGATCTGCTGGAGAGTGAATCCAGAGAAACCTAAATTGAATTAAAAGTTAATAACTATGTTCATTTTACCGCTTGATATTTCCTGAATATATGCTCAAATAACCTATTTAATCGTTATTAATAAAGGGTTATTGCCATGTCGTATATCGTGGAACAGAAAATCAAGGGTAATATTTACCTCTATCGTGTTGAAAGCTATTGGGATAAAGATAAGAAACAGTCTAGACAAAGACGGAAATACATTGGGCCAAAAAAAGACGAAAGAAGGAAAGTAAATCAAATAACTGCAATATTGTCAACAATAAATTTGGAAATATTTTTTTATTGGATCACGTGTCGGGTAAGCTCGGATTAACACCATTGCTTAAAGAGCTTTTCGGAGA
>WLWI01000294.1_pt1 | contig 55767 bp, 42 predicted proteins | sample 6701501 | NCBI WGS metagenome assembly WLWI01 (sample SAMN12718690, study PRJNA515312) | sponge metagenome | isolation source: marine sponge | host: Mycale hentscheli | place: New Zealand: South Island, Marlborough, Capsize Point | collected 2014-11-01 | reverse complement strand
GACACCGTCCCTTGCCGATCTCGTCAAGAGCGTCCCAAAACCCAACGCGAAAAACCGCCAAACCTATGCACCAACCTCCAAACCCAACGATTATCTCCGATCCTGAACCCGTTTCGCAGAGGTCTCCATCAAGGGGGAGGGGGAAATTAGCTTGATTTGCTTTCTTAATCCCTTCCCCCTTGGTGGGGGAAGGTTAGGATGGGGGGGATTGCACCACTCTTTAGAAAATCTCGCGGGCGCCGCCTGATGGAAGCGCTGCCCAAATTTCGCCTGCATCGTCCCGACACGCTCGACGAGGCGCTCGCGACCATCAAGGCGGAACCGGACGCGCGGTTCGTCGGTGGCGGGACGGATCTGATCGTCAACATGCGCCGCGGTCTGGTCGAGACGCCGGCTCTGATTGATCTCAACAACGTCGCCGAAATGCAGAATATCGCGCATGATGGAGACACCCTCATCATCGGCAGCGCAGTAACACTCGACGTGCTGGCGGGCGACAAAACTGTCGTGCGCGACTTCCCGGCCATCGCTCAGGCAGCGGCAGAGGTGGCAGGGCCAACACATCGCAACGTCGCCACAGTCGGCGGCAATCTGTGCCTCGACACGCGCTGCATTTTTTACAATCAAAGCGGCTGGTGGCGCGAAAGCAACGATTTCTGCCTCAAATATCGTGGCGAGATCTGCCACGTTGCACCCAAGAGCAAGCGCTGCTTCGCGGTGTTCAGCGGCGATCTTGCCCCGGCCCTACTGATTCACGAGGCGACAATTTCCGTGGCCGGTCCTGGCGGCGAGCGGCAGCTTCCGTTGGCGGAACTCTATAGCGGCGACGGCGCGGACTATCTCGCCCTGCATCCGGGCGAGATCGTTACATCGGTCGCCGTGCCAAAACCTAATCTGCAGTCCGCCTATCGAAAGGCGCGGGTGCGCGGCTCCATCGACTTTCCACTCGCGGGCGTCGCGGTTGGTCTGCGCATGGCAGACGGCAAGATCGCCGACCTCCGCGCGGCGCTGACTGCCTGCGATACCAAACCGTTCAGCGTGGGCGGCCTGGATACCTTCTTGGGCAAATCGGTCGACGAGTCGATCGCGCAGGACTTTGGCGAAATCGTTCAGCAGCAGGCGCGGCCGATGCGCACCACCATGTCAACGCCCTGGTACCGTCGCCGCGTCGTCGCCCGGCTGGCGCGGCGGTTGTTGTTGGAATTGGGCGCCTCATAGGTTCTTTCTAAATTCACCGCTAGCTTGCCAATCGGGACCAATCGGCAACGGGAAAAAGAGGAGTTTTAGATTCATGAAACCTGTCTGCTTAGTCATTGGCGCCGGCGCGGGTATCGGTGGCAACGTCGGAAAGCGCTTTGCGCGAGAGGGCTATCATGCGGTCCTGTGCCGACGCACGGATGAGGACGGCCTGAATAGGCTCGTGGCGGACATCGAAAGCGAAGGCGGTTCGGCGTCGGGCTTCCTGCTCAACGCCGTCAAGGACGATACGATTGAAGAACGGGTAGCCGCGGTTGAGGCCGACATCGGGCCCATAGAGGTCGTCGTCTTCAATTTGGGCGCGCAGGTTGGGAACCGGTCGCTCAAGGAGACCACCTACAAGACATTCGAAATGGGCTGGCGCATGGCGACCTTTGCCCTATTCCGCGTTGCCTCGGTTGTGTGTCCGCTGATGGAAGAACGCGGCCGCGGAACAATCTTGGTGACCTCGGCGACGGCAGCAATGCGGGGCAACAAGAGCCAACATTCCCATGCCGCCGCCATGGGCGGGCGCCGCATGCTTTGTCAGTCGCTCAACGCGGAGTTCGGACCGAAGGGAATTCATGTCGCGCACATCCTGATCGACGGGTCGGTCGATGCACCCGATACTTTAGGTAAGATGCTCGGCCCGGAGAAGTTCCAGGAACTTCGGGAAACTCGTGGCTTGGAACATGATGGGCTTATCCTTCCCGCCAAGATCGCGGATACCTATTTCCACATCGCCCAACAACATCGGTCCGCCTGGTCTCATGAAGTCGATATCCGGTCGTTCACTGATTTGCCGTGGTGGAATCACTGACGCAGATATGCCCGGCGTGCGTCGGCGTGGACACCCGCGCTGCCGATGCTTGGCGTTTATTCATCCGGATTCTTAAACAGCGAGCGCCTGTCCGAGCGCTTGTCCTTCCGGATCGGCCAAAGCTGCCTCGCGCGCCGACCGCAAGCGTGCCGCATCTGTGGCGGCTCCACCAAGCGCCGGTGCGACGATGGTGTCGAACACCTGCTCGAAATTGCCATGCCCGCGAGCCTGAGTTTCACCATAGCCCTTCAACAAATTTGCGCATTCGGCCAATTCGACCGCAAAAGCGTAATCGCGCGGTGCCAGTGCGACCAGCGCGGCAAGCCATTTCTCCATTAGCGCCTGTTCCTGGCTGAACCGATAGGTGCGCCGACGCCAGAAGCGCAGCTTGGCCAGCAGCCAGAGTTGCAGGAACCCAAAGATCGTGTCGGTGCGCACGCGGCGCGCCACATGCAGGCGCGCCGTCAACCCGCGCCGAGCTGCCCAGCCAGACAACGCTGCACCCAGCCCCGGCGGCAGCAGCGATGCGACCTCTTCAACGCCGGGCTTGAGGAACTCCGTCACGCGGACCGGTTCGTCCGCCTTCGCGCCGACTTCAGCACGGACTCGGTTATAGCGGTCGGCCCGGGTCTTCAAATCGGCGACTCGGATGACATCCTCATAGGACATCCACAGCGCCAGATAGCGCGCGACTTCGCGGGTCAGCTTCCAGCTTTTCTGCTGGCTGTCCACCGCGAGAACGGTTTGGAGCCGGTCGAGATAGAGGCGCGCGTATCGCATATCCTGATAGTCGGCCAGTTTGGACACGCCATGCGCAGCGAACTCCGCAACCGGCGCCGGGAAATCCAACTCGATGCGCTGTTCCGGCGGTGCGGTTTCAACGGCCTCCGCTTTCGGTTCCTCCGTATCGCGCGCCAGGGAAAGTCCGGCCGCGAAACCCCGTAAGTTGGCATCCACTGCGACGCCTTGCGCGCGGATCGCGTCTTCATAGGCGGAGTCCGGCAGCGGCAGCTTGCCCGAACCGGCGATCATGCCGAGCAGGACCGCGTTCAACGCCGTGCCGTTCGCCTCGGCCGTTTTTGCCAAATCGTGCAGCATGGCTGAATCCGCCATCTCCCGCGCAGCGGCGAGCACCCGATCGCTGTCATGCACGCCGTCTCCCATCGCCGACTTCTCCGCGATGGCGTAGATCCGGTGCGTCGAGGCAATCAGGGTCGTGCGGTCCGGGCTGACGAACCCGTTCTCGATGGCGCGGCCGGCTTCGAGCAGCTCCGAGGCGACCACCACGTCCATATTGCCCGGCCCCGGATAGAGCGACATGACCGGCATCTTGCCATTCAGCTCAGCCGTCTCCGTGGGAAAGACTTCGAGGTAATAGGTCGTGGCGCCGGTGCGTTGGGCCACGCCGGGAATGGATGTGCTCTGCACCGGCAGATCCGCCGCGGCCGCTGCGGCGACGAGCCAGTTCGTCAGCAGCCCCCCGCCCTCTCCGCCCAGCGCGCCGATCAGAATGGTGATCGGCCGCGGCTCGTTTTCGAGGATCGTCACGCCACCGCCGCGGGACGCCCTTGCAGGAAGCCGATGACGGCACGGCGGAACCGGTTCAGCAGACGGTCGAACGCGGAGGGGTTCTGCACGATATCGGCGCGGTAGAAGCTCGGACACAAAGTCGCCGCGTCCGCCGTCTCGCCGCACAGCCCGCAGCCGACACAGCCATTGTTGACATGCGCGACCGGATCCTTGCGCAGGGGATCTGGGTTCGGCTTGATGGTCAGCGACGGACAGCCCGACAGGCGGATGCAGGAGTGATCGCCGGTGCAGACATCGTCGTCGACGCCGAAGCGGGTACGGATCAGCCGCTCGCCGCGTTCCAGCTGCTTGCGCAGCAACGGACGGATACGGCGTTGTTTCGCAAGCTGGCATTCGCTTTCCGCGATAATGACCTTGAGCCCCTTGGTTTTGGTCGACAGCGCCTCGCGCAAGGTCTTCATCATATTGCCGACCTCGTAGGTCGTGACCGTGCGCTGCCACTTCACGCCCAGCCCCTTAAGCGCATCGCGGATGTTCTGGCCGGTCGGCTCCGAGCGGAAGTTGGTGCCGGTGGACGGGATATGCTGCTGTCCGGTGGCCGAACTGTAGCCGTTATTCATGATCACGAGCACGGAGTCGCTCTGATTGAACACCGCACCGGCGACGCCCGAGGTCAGCCCATTATGCCATAGCCCGCCATCGCCCATGATGCTGACAACGCGCTTATCGCCGAAGGCAGGCGCGACACCAGCGGCGCTGGCAAGACCCAGCCCGTAGCCGAGCACCGAATTGCCAATATTGAACGGCGGCAAGGTCGAGAAGGTGTGGCAACCGATATCGGCGCTGACATGAATATTGCCGACTTCCTTTTCGACCAGCTTGATCGCGGTGAAAACCGGCCGCTCCGGGCAGCCGGTGCAGAATCCCGGCGGACGCACCGGCGTCGGCGCGCCCAGCAGTTCGATGGCGTGTGTGCGGTTAGCCGCCACAGCATCGCCGCGCCGCGCGACATCGGTATGGTCGAGGCCTTGCGGCAGCGACCCTTCGACGAATTTCTTCAGGCCATCGATAACCACCGCCAAGGTGTACTCGCCCGCCATCGGCAGCACGTCCTTGCCGACGACGCGTGTGTTCAAATCCGCCTTGCGCAGAATGACGTTGACCGCCTGTTCCAGATAATCCGGATTGCCTTCCTCGACCATCAGTACCGCGCGTTTGCCCGCGCAGAATGATGTAATTTCATCGGGCACCAGCGGATAGGTCACGTTCAGCGCCATAATCGGCAACCGCGACTCCCCGAAAGAATCCGCCAACCCAAGTTGTTGCAGCCCCCGGATGACGGAATTGTACAGGCCCCCCTGAACGATAATGCCGACATCCTCACATTCACCGGAGAACACCTCGTTCAGCTTGTTCTCGCGGATGAAGTCGACCGCCGCCGGCAGGCGATAGTCGATTTTGTGTTTTTCCTGCGCGTAGGTCGCCGGCGGCAGACAGATACGACTGTAATCGAACGAGGGATCGGTCAGTACCGCATTGCGCGAGACCTTGGCCGGCACATTGTCCTTGCACTCGAAGCGGCCATGGACGTGGCAGGCGCGGATGCGGAACTCCATCATCACCGGCGTGTTGCTGGCTTCCGACAACTCAAACGCCTTCTCAACCATATCGACCACCAGCGGCAGATGCGGCCGGGGATCGAGCAGGACGATCGAGGATTTCATCGCAAAGGCGTGGCTGCGCTCCTGAATGACGCTGGCGCCTTCGCCGTAATCCTCGCCGACGAGCAGCAGCGTGCCGCCCATGACCCCGGCGGAGGCCAGGTTCGACAAGGCGTCGGAGGCGACATTGGTGCCGACGACCGACTTCCAGCACACAGCACCGCGCATCGGATAATTGATCGACGCCGCGCACATCGCCGCCGCCGCGGCCTCGTTGGAACAGGCCTCAAAATGAATGCCCATATCGTCGAGCAAATCCTGCGCGTCGGTCAGCACGTCCATGACATGCGACACCGGCGCCCCCTGATAACCACCGACATAGCTGACGCCGGACTGCAGCAGCGCCTTGGTGATCGCGAGAATACCTTCGCCATGAAAGGTATCGCCCGCGCCGAGACGCAGCGACCGCACTTCTTTTTCAAAGGAGCGTTCCATCGACATCCTCCCGTATTCTTCGTTGGCGGGAGTTTAGAGCACTATCCGACCCTATGCGACCATTTGGCCGGAGATATTCTCCCCTCACCCGCGCCCGAACAATCGCCGAATGACAGACCAAAGAGCGTTGAAGAAAAGCGACCCACCCGCGATCTCCGTTGTCTCCACCGCACGCCCTTCAAGCCGCGCCTGCAGGTTGGCCGAAAAGTCCGCTGTCAAGCGAGACGCGAGATCGTTGACGATGCCGCCGCGCGCAAACTGACCCAACGCGCCCGTCAGGGCATACGCGACCGTCACGTCGACCCTCGTTTCCGCGCCGAACGGAACGACGGTGAATGTCACCTCGCCGCGCACGCTGGACCCGCTGCCGCTGTCCCGCCCCTGCCCGGATATCACGCCGCTGCGTTGCGTGTCGTCGAGCGTCACTTGCGCCGTCCCGGCGAAGGCGGCGGCGATGGGGCCAAGCTTGATCGCTACCTGGCCTTCGACATGACCGTCTGTCGGTTTAGCGGTCAGCGAGACGCCCGGCATGCAGGTGGCAACCGCTTCGATGTCCTGGAACACCGCCCACACCGCATCCGTCCGGTGGGCAACGGTGAAGGACTGAAGCAGCTCGGGTGCGCCGGAGGGCATGGCGGCCGGCGGCGCAGCCGGCGCGGGCGCCGGCATGTCGCGTTCGACCTTGAAAGCTGGTGCTTTCTCCACCTCCGGTACCGTCTCTCCAAGGCAGCTCCTGACCGCGCGCACGATGCCGACATAGCCGGTGCAGCGGCAGAGATTGCCGCTCAACTCCTCGCGGACCCGCGCCTCGTCCGCGTCCGGTAACCGGCTCACGATATCGTGGGACGAGATCAGCATGCCGGGTGTGCAATAGCCGCACTGCAAGGCGTGCTCTTTGGTAAATGCCGCGCGAAGCTGCGCCATACGGGGGTCGTCGTCGAAGCCCTCGATGGTCCGGATTTCCGTGCCGTCGCACGCCACCGCGAGCGCGATGCAGGACCGCGCCGGGGCGCCGTCGATCATCACGGTACAGGCACCGCACACGCCCTGCTCGCAACCAAGATGCGCGCCGGTCAACAGTAAATCTTCGCGCAGAAAATCCGCCAGGCTGGTGCGCGGTTCAACCGTCCCCCTCACAGCCTCGCCGTTCACGGTCAGGGCGATGCTCTTCATGCCACCCGAACTCCCGCGATCATCGCGGCACGCTTCGCGGTGACGAAATGGACCTGACGGTCATACGCGTCCATGTCGCCGCCTTGAGAGTCGATTGACGCCCGCACGCTTTCGTCCCCGTATGCCCCGTCGATGACAATCGGCCGCGCGTTGGTCGCACCGAGCACCGTCCGCACGATCCCGCGTTCCGGGTCCTGCAGAACCGCACCGATGGCCTCGGCGAAATCGCCCGCCTTGCGGCAGAATTTGTAATAGCCCCAACTGGCGGCGGACGACAGGGTTGGAATCCACACGCCGCGCAGGATTTCGCCAACCTCCAGCGCAGTTTCGAATGCGCCGGAGAGAAACTCGGACACCGGCACCCGCCGCTCGCCGGACGGACCCGCGATCACCGCATCCGCGCCGAGCGCCGACAGGCACGTTACCCAATCCGCCGCAGGGTCGGCATGCGCCAGACTACCGCCGACGGTGCCGCGATTGCGCACCGCCCGATACGCGATCCCGCCGGCCACGAACGCCAGCGCGCCGTTGGTGACGTCCGGCACCGCACCATCCTCGATTTCGGCATGCGTCACGCAGGCGCCGAGCCACAGCCCATCGCCCTGCCGTTCCGCCGTCTTCAGTTCCGGGATGTAGGTGATATCGACCAACAGTTCCGGCTGCGCCAGACGCAGGTTCAACATCGGCCCGAGCGACTGCCCTCCAGCGAGGACGCGCGCGCCCGCGCCGGACAATAGCGCGATGGCATCCTCCAGGCTCGCTGGCCGTTCGTAGTCGAACGCGACCGGCTTCATGTGGCGGCCGCCTGAATCAAGGCCAGCAGGCGGCGCGGCGTAATGGGCAGGGCATCCACCTCGACACCTAGCTCCTTCAGCGCATCGTTGATGGCGTTGCCGATGGCTGCCGGCGGCCCGATGGCGCCACTCTCGCCGATGCCTTTCTGTCCGAACTCGGTATAGGGCGACGGCGTCTCCATATGCAGGATACGAACATCGGGCACCTCGACCGGGCCCGGCAGCAGATAGTCCGCCAGCGTCGACGCCAGCGGCTGCCCCTGCGCGTCGAACGGCATTTCCTCGTACAGCGCCGTGCCGATGCCTTGTGCCGTGCCGCCGCTGACCTGACCGTCGACAATCATCGGATTGACCAGCACGCCACCGTCTTCGACGATCGCGTAGTCGAGGATCTCGACATGACCAAGCTCCGGATCGACCGCGACCAGCGCGGCATGGGCCGCGTAGCTGAAAGTCCCCGTATCGCGGTCCGGCTTGTAGCCGACCGTCACCTCAAGGCCGGCCGGGTCAACGTCGGGTGGCAAATCCTGCGGCTTCAGGTACCAGACCCGGGCGATTTCGGCGAGGCTCACCGTGCCGCCGGGTGCAACAACGTTTCCGTTCTCGATCTGTACTGACTCGACATCCGTCTGCAAGAGCGTCGCGCCAATTCGGGCCGCCCGCTCACCAATCGCCTGGCAGGCCCGCGCCACCGCACCGCCGGACATCACCATGCAGCGCGACCCCCAGGTGCCGGTCGAATAGGGCGTATATTGCGTATCGCCATGCACCAGTTTCACCGCATCGATATCGATGCCCAAGACCTCATTCGCCACTTGCGCCAAGGTCGTCTCCAGCCCTTGGCCGTGGCTATGCGCACCGATGCGCAGTTCCAACTCACCGTCGGGCGTCAGCCGCGCACTGCACTGCTCGTGCCCCGGCACCATCGGGATCCCCCAGCCGGAATAGACCGAGGTTCCGTGCGCGCCCTGCTCGCAGAAGATGGAGAGGCCGACGCCGATCAAACGGCCGTCCGCCTCGCCCTTTGCCTGCCGCGCACGAATCCCCGGCACATCGATGGCTTCGACCGCGCGGCGCAGGCATTCGGGGTAGTCGCCACTGTCGAAATGCTTGGCGGTGATGTTGTCGAACGGCATTGCCGACGCCGGGACGAGATTAAGCTGACGGACCTCATGCGGCTCGCGTCCGACTTCGCGGGCGATAGCGTCGATCATCAGTTCCAAGGCGAAACACACACCGGTGCGCGCCACGCCGCGATAGGGCAGGATCGGCGGCTTATTGGTCGCACTCGACCATGTCGTGCAGCGGAACCCTTCGAAATCATACGGCCCTGGCAGAATGCTGCCGACTTGCGCCGCTTCCAGACATGCCGAAAAGGGGTAGGCGGAATAGGCGCCGGAATCGACATGCGCCTTGGCCTCCAGGGCGATCAGGCGCCCGGTCGAATCGGCATGCGCCGTCACCACGTAGTGATGCTCGCGACAATTCGCGTTGGCGCTCAACTGCTCGCGGCGATCTTCCAGCCAGCGCACCGGATGGCGCACCTGCATCGCCAGCCAGCATATCGCCACTTCTTCCGGCAGCAGGATGCCCTTGTACCCAAAACCGCCGCCGACATCCGGTGCAATGACCCGGATTTTCCCATGATCGATGCCGAGGCAATCGGACAGGCCCGTGCGCACGATATGCGGCATCTGCGTGGCGCTGTAGACGACGAGCTGTTCCAGGCGGTTGTCCCACTGCGCCACCACACCGCGCCCTTCGAGGGGCGCCATGCATTGCCGCGCCGTACGGAATTCGCGCATGATATGAACCGTGGCCTTTTCCGCGACTGTATCGAAATTAGGGTCGTCGACCACCGACTCCAGAAAGACGTTGTCGCCCCATTGTTCGTGCAGCAGCGGCGCGTCCGCCTCGCGCGCCTGCAGCATGTCATGCACGGCGGGAAGTTCGTCGAAGTCCACCGCTATTGCCTGCGCAATATCCTCAGCTTCAGCCCGGTCACCGGCCACGCACATCGCCAGTAGCTCGCCGACATAGCGCACCTTGCCGTCGGCGAGCGCCGGCTGTTCTGAAACCTTGAAGCCCGGCAAGGCCGTTACCGCCCGGATTGCCTTCACGCCCACCATGTCGGCGGCGATGGTTACCTTGGATCGCAGCGCGTCTGGAATATCCACCGCGCGGATGTGGCCATGGGCGACGGGACTGCGCAGAAACGCCACATCCTTCATGCCCGCGAGCTTGATGTCGCCGATGTACTGACCACGGCCACGCATATAGCGGTCGTCTTCGCGGCGCGGGACGCTTGCGCCGACCCCCGTTCCCTCTACCCCGTCCATGCGCTACGCGGCGGCGTCGAGTTCGGGCAGGATTAACGCATCCGCATCGAAACGCTGGCCCGCACGCAAGCAGAACTTCGGCTGCAGCGACCGCTCGGCAGTTACTTCAGTACCTTCATTGTCGCGCAGCACCCATTTGCCACGATTGTCCGACAGCACGCTGACATCGGCGACAGTACCCGGCTTCAATGTCCCAATCTCATCACCCATTTTCAGCATGTCGGCGCAGTTCGACGTCACCATCGGCACGATTTCCGGCAAGGTCAGGCCGAGCGCCAGGAGTTCCGTCATACCAAACGCCAAGCTGAATCGTTCGCCGCCGGCGAACAGATGGTTTTCCTCTTCATCCGAGTGCTTTTCCGGCGTGCCGGGCGGCGGCGGCACCTTGGTATTGTAACCATGCATATCCGCACCCAACGTATCGGGCCGCACACCGGCGTCGAGTACCCGGTGCGCCATGTCGAAACTGAAATGAGAGCCGTGACCGATATCGACCTTTATGCCACGGTCGATGGCGTCGCGTACCGACGGATGCAATTCGCCGTTCGTGCCGACGAAGCCGCCCGGATGGCGGGTAAACGGGTGAGCCAGGATATCGCCCGGCCCGAGCAACTCGACCATGTCGGGCACGATCGTGTCCGGGTCGACGCCACCACCGGCGTCATCGGGCAAAGGCCAAAGCTGGCCGAGATGTACATAGACCGGCAATTCGGCCTCGGTGCCGATCTGTTTGGCCAGTTTCATGACCTCGTTGCCCCAGCGCGTGTAACCGCCGATTTCCGCGTGCGCTTTGATGCCTTTCACCAGATCGCGGTTCGCGTTGATTGCGCGCACCGTACTGTACACGTCCACGCCCTTAGGATTGTAGAGGTCCGGATAGTAATGCCCTTCCAGCCCACCCACGACATAAGCGGAAATGAAGGCCACAACGTGGCTTTCGGCGGGCTCGCAGATGTAGTGGCGGAACCCGGCGAATGTCATACAGCTCGGGCCGCCTTGGTCGACCAGCGTGGTCACGCCGGAATGCACGCCCACCATGTCCGGGTTGAGGCCAAAGCGGCCTCCGACATGCTGGTAGACATGGGCGTGAGTATCGATCATGCCCGCCAGAACGACATCACCGGACACGTCGATTACCTGCGCAGCGGCGTGGTTTGGGATATTCGCCTCAATGGCGGCGACCTTCCCGTCCGCAACGGCAAGATCGAGCGTGCTGTCTAAATCCTGAGTCGGATCGACCACATGACCGCCTTTCAGCAGCAGATCGTATTTTTGTTCCATATCCCAAGCCCTTTTCCATCGTACACGCCAAAGCGGGAGCTTACCCCAAGGGCCGGAGGGTTGGGAAGCGGTTGCAGCGATTGCCCTTGCTTAAAGGCGTCAGGCGCGGCTACCACAATCTGAATGAACGACGTCTCCGCCAGCGCGGCCAGTCGACAGAAGGTCCTGCGCGGCATTCTGTTCATGTGCCTCGCCATCACCATCATGCCGATGATGAACGCGATCGCGAAATATCTGGTCGCGGACTATCCCCTGCCGCAGGTTGTTTGGGCCCGCTTCACCGGACACTTCCTCTTCATGATCGCGATATTCTGGCCGCGTTTCGGCTGGCGTCTCTTCGCCACGACGAGGCCAGCGATACAGTTCGGCCGCTCCGCCGTCATGTTTGCATCGAACGGGCTGTTCATCGTCGCCCTGGCGACCATTTCCTTGCCCACATCCTCCGCAATCATGTTCACCGCGCCGTTGATGGTGACAGCGTTGTCGGTCCCCTTCCTGAGAGAACGAGTCGGACCGCGCCGCTGGGCGGCGGTCTTCCTGGGTTTCGCCGGAGCCTTGCTGATCATTCGCCCCGGCATCGGCGGCATGCAGATCGGTGCGCTGCTGACCTTCGGTTCCGCTGCCCTGTTCGCCATCTATCAGATCATGACGCGCAAGGTGGGCGATGACGATCCAGCCGAAACCTCCATCGTCTATATGGCGCTGATCGCCGCTGTTGCGATGAGCGCAGCGGCGCCGTTCTATTTCGAAGCACCGAAGGAAACCCTGCACTGGTTCCTGTTCGGCATCGTCGGCTGCCTGGGGGGCGTTACACAGTTCTTCGTCATTAAGGCTTTGCAGATCGCCCCGGTCTCGACGGTCGCGCCGTATCTCTATGGCGAACTGATCGGCGCCACCTTGCTGGGTTTCGCGATATTCGGCGACTTCCCGGATTTATGGACCTGGACGGGCGCCGCGATTATCGTCGCGAGCGGTGTTTATGTCGCCTATCGCGAGGGTCTGGCGCGTTAAAGTACCGAGAATACTGCGTCGATGCCCAGATCGGTGAGCGGCAGTTCCCATTCCTGTTTCCGGCTGCGCAGATTAAAGCAGCAAATTCTCGTCGGCAGCGACGGCAGCGACTTATCGTAATCGTCCATACCGGAAATCCGCTTCACCTGCGCCTTGGCCCAACGGACCTTATCCTGCAGCTTGGTCTGGCGAAGCTTGCTAAAGCCCACGATGACCCGGTCTTCATCAAGAACCTCGATGCCCCGGCACCAGCCCAGCGGATACTCGCTTTCAACGATATCTCGGAGATTGACGATTTCCGTGACCTGACAGGTCTGCGGATCGGCAATCAAGACATTGCCGTCCACCGCTGTGAAAAAGAGCTTGCCGTCGTGCAGCAACCCGTCATGGACGACCTGCACCGGGTGGAACCCTTCACCCGACAGGTCAATGCGCTTTTCTCGGTCGGTCAGGCATACCGCGTCCTTCAGGTCGCACCGCGTCGTCCATATTTCATCACCGAGGGTGAACACGAAGTTCGGGTGTGCTTGGTGCGGCTTGGTACTGGGCATCTTGCGATAATCTTCATCCCGCGAGAACCGCGCCCATGTGTCGGCACCCAGCACGTCCCATTCGTTCAATAGGGCGCCATCCGTATCGACTTCGACGATGATATCCAGACCAGTAACAGCGACCAGCAACGTACCTCGGTCCGTCGGCATCACGTGGTGCAAATCGTTGAAGCACGGGAGCGAAACGTAATGCTCAATCTCAAAATTGGGCAACCGGTAAACGATGACTTCTGTTTGTGTGCAGGTGTACAGCCGGTCTCCCACCAACGTCCCCGCCTTGAACAAAACCGATGGCTGGTCGGGACAGGCCTCGGGTGGGGAGAAATAATCATGGACCCTGACAGCTTCTCTCGTTTCCGCGTTCGCCTTGACAACAACCGCTTTCACATAACGCTGCCATTCCTGACTTTTGGCCGCGTCGGATCGCATCTCGCCACCCAGAATGTAAAGATCGCGCATCAACAACAACTCTGTAATTCGAGGAAAGCTAGACTGAAACCACCTTTGCTGCGCTTTATGGCAAGAGTACCGGCGCATCGCAAGCACCGGTCCCTACAGCGTTTTGCTCGCGTTCTCACGGCATTCGGTTGCGAGAACCAGCTAGGTGCCTTAATGAACACACAGACAGTGCCGTACAGACACGGCGTGTGCTCGTCCGTCCCGGTAAACACATCAGAAGATGGTTAAGAAATGAACAATGCCGACCTCATCGTAAAGACCTTAAAAGCAGCCGGTATCGATTACGGGTTCGGTATCCCGAGCGGCAATGTGCTGCCACTGATGGAAGCCATGCGCACCGGTGACATGGAGTTCGTCCTCACCGCGCATGAAGGGTCCGCTGGATTTAGCGCCGATGTCATGGGCCGGCTCACGGAGAAGCCAGGTCTTTGCATTGCAACGCTGGGCCCCGGCGCGACCAATCTTTCGACAGGCGTCGGAAATGCCTGGCTGGACCGCTCGCCGCTGATCGCGATCACGTGCAACCTAAATACCGATCAGCTCGGCCGCCGCATTCAGATGTATATCGACCACGAAGCGCTGTTCAAACCGATCACCAAGGCCAGTTTCGCCCTGCGGCCCGGCAACATCGTCGAAACGTTGGAGAAAGCCGTCAAAATGGCTCTCTCCGAACCCCGTGGGCCGGTGCATATCGACCTTCCCGAAGACGTGGCGCTGGCGGCCGCAACAGAAACAGCGCCCCGCAGCATCACGCAGGCCGCCTATTCGGCCGCCCCAGCAGACTCGGCCCTCGCAAAAGCAGAAGAGCTGATCGCCAAGGCGAAATACCCAATTGCCGTGCTCGGTTCGTCCGCCATGCGCATGCAGAATATGGATCTGCTGCGCGACTTCGTGGAGCGCAACGGCATTCCATTCGCCACGACGACCATGGCCAAGGGGCTGATCGACGAAGATCACGCGCTGTCCATCGGTTGTATCGAACGGGCGCGGCGTCAGGTGCAGCGGGCGTTCCTGCGCGGCGCGGATCTGATCATCGGGTTGGGTTACGACACAATCGAAGTCGAATATGAGGCGTGGATCGGCGATGTGCCGCTGCTGCAAATAGATATCGAAGCCGTCGACACCGATGGGTCGGTTGAAATCGCCTGCGAAGTTACCGGCGATCTCGATTCATCGCTGAGCCAACTCAACGCGTTCGATCCGGCGCAGAACGATTGGACCGACGACATAATTTCAAGCCATCGCAAAGCCTTCCACGACTCATTGCGGCCCCCGAGCGAAAACTTCGCACCGCACCATGTGATCGATATCGTCCGCTCCGCCCTGCCGCGCGAAGGTATCCTGACTTTCGACGTCGGCGCGCACACCCATCAGATCGCGAGCCAGTGGACCGCGCACAGCCCACGCAGTTTTCTCATCACCAATGGCTGGTCTTCAATGGGCTTCGGACTGCCCAGCGCAGTCTCCGCAAAACTGGCGCGGCCCGATTTGCCGGTGGTCTGCATTCTGGGCGACGGCTGCTTTCAAATGACCTGCGGCGAAGTCGCAACGGCGCTGCGGCTTAATCTGCCGCTGCCGATTGTCGTCCTCGACGACCGGTGGCTCAGTCTCATTCAGATCAAACAGACACGGCGGCAGTTCGGCATCAAGGGAACCGCACTCGATATCGTGGAAGCGGACGTCCCTCCGGCGCACTATTTCGGTGTGCCGGCCATCGGCGTGACAGGCCCCGACGAACTCAAAGCGGCCCTCGATCGCGCCTTCGCCGCGAACGGCCCGACCGTCATCGAAGCGCGCGTCGATCCGGCACACTACATGGACACGGTCTTCGATTGACCGAAGAGCGTCCCTAACTTTTCAAAACCGGCCGCGCGTGCCAATCTTCCCGCTCCCTGCTGGCGAGGAGAATCATGGCCGACACGAACAGACAAGTCCTGCTGGCGCGACGCCCGGACGGCGAACCGGCACCAGCTGATTTCGAGCTGACTGAAACGGCGGCCCCGGAACCGGGCGACGGCCAATTCCTGGCCCGTACGATCTATCTTTCACTGGACCCGTATATGCGCGGGCGGATGAATGCGGAGCGCTCTTACTCCGATCCCGTCCCCATCGGCGGCGTGATGGAGGGCGGCACGGTCAGCATCGTCGAAGCCTCGAACAATGCGGGCTACAAGGTCGGCGATCTCATCGTCGGGCGCGCCGGATGGCAGGAATACGCCGTTTCGGATGGCACGGGCATGCGCAAGGTCGATCCCGCGACGAAGCCGCTCTCCTATGCGCTAGGCGTACTCGGCATGCCGGGGATGACGGCCTATACCGGCTTGCTGAACCTCGGTCAGCCGAAGGAAGGCGAAACGCTGGTCGTCGCGGCGGCATCCGGTGCGGTCGGCAGCGTTGTTGGGCAGGTTGCCAAGATCAAGGGCTGCCGTGCCGTCGGCGTAGCCGGTGGGCCAGACAAATGCCGCTTCGTCACCGACGAACTCGGCTTCGATGCCTGCCTCGACCACCGCGCGGATGATTTCGAGGCACAACTCGCTGCCGCCTGTCCCGACGGCGTCGATATCTATTTCGAAAACGTTGCGGGCCGCGTGTTGCGCGCCGTCATTCCGCTGTTCAACTTCTTCTCCCGCATGCCGGTTTGCGGTTTGATTTCGCAATACAACATGACCGCATTGCCGGACGGCCCCGATCACCTGCCGATGCTGATGCGCGCCGTGTTGACGAACCGCATCGCAATGCGCGGCTTCATCGTGCGCGACTATGCCGACCAGGAATCGGACTTCCTGCGCGACGTCGGGCAGTGGATTTCGGATGGACGCATCAAATACCGCGAAGACCGGGTGGCGGGCTTGGAGAACGCGCCCGCCGCGCTGATCGGTCTCCTGAAAGGCGAGAATTTCGGGAAGATGGTCGTCGAAGTGTCCGACGATCCAACGAACTGTTAGCGTGGAGGAAGGCCTTTAACGTTCGCGCAGCCATTGCCAGAATTGCTGTTTTGGCAGAGGGCGACTGAAATAGTATCCCTGCATACCCGAACAGGCAGTCCGGCGGATGGCGTCGGCTTGTTGGTATGTCTCCACGCCCTCCGCAATGGTATCGATCTTCAAGCTGCGGCCTAGGTTTACGATTGCCTCGGCAATTGCGCGATCCGGAACGGACGTCGTGAGATTTTTGATAAATGTTCGATCGATCTTCAATTTCTGTACCGGAAAATCGCGCAGATAGGCGAGCGAAGCGTATCCGGTTCCAAAATCGTCTATGGCAACGCTAACGCCCAAACCCCTTATCTTCTCGAGCTTGGCCCTCACTTTTTCAGGGTCCTCAATCAGCGAACTCTCCGTGATTTCGAGCTCGAGCGAATGCGGTTCAATTCCCGTGCGATCAAGCGCATCGGAAACGGTTTGAAGAAATTGGTCATTTATGAATTGGCAAGGCGAAACATTGACGGCCATCTGGAGAGAATTAATGCCGGCTTTGTTCCATTCCTGCACCGCGTAGCATCCGTGGAACAGAACCTGTTTGCCGATATCGACGATCAGACCGCTTCTCTCCGCCAAGGGAATAAAGTCGCCCGGCATAAGCAAGCCACGCGTTGGATGACGCCATCGCACCAGCGCTTCGGCACCAATCGGTAAACCGCTTCGTGTAGCTAGCTGCGGCTGAAAATACAGTTCGAGTTCGTTACGGACTAATGCCAACCGCAAATCGTTTTCGAGAACTTGTTCAGCCCGGGCATCCGCATCCATTACCTCATCGTAATACTGGTAATTTCCACGCCCCCGACGTTTTGCCTCGTAGAGCGCCTTGTCGCCGAGACGCACCAACTCTTTTGCGTCCTTTGCATCCCGCGGGTAGATGCTGATACCGATACTGGCCCCTGTCGAAATCAGACTGCCGTCGACGACCGTCGGCTGAGAAAGTCCGTTGACGATACGCTCCGCGACTTGCCGAATGCGTAACGGGTCGACCACGCTGTTCAAGATGATCGCAAATTCATCGCCGCCAATTCGAGCGACGGTGTCGCTGCCGCGCACCGACTCTTCAAGAACGCGCGTTACGGATATCAGCAATTCATCGCCAGTCGGATGCCCATAGGTATCGTTGACATCCTTAAACTTGTCGAGATCAAGCAGTAGAAGTGCGGCGGTTACGCCTTGGCGGCCCGCTAAATTTATAGCAGTGTCGAGGCGCCGCTGAAATTCATGTCGGTTGGCTGCGCCGGTAAGCTGGTCGTACAGCGCGAGTTTCTGAATTGCGGCTTCCGCATTCTTTCGCTCGGTGATATCGCGCAAGACACAGGTGAACTTGAGCTGACCGGATATAGTGAGCTTAGTCATGATCAATTCGGCCGGAAACGGCGCCCTTCCCCGCGGACGAACCCGACACTGCAACGTCACGCCACCGCGCTCACCAGCGCTCCCGCATGCGCTTTCCTGCAATACCGCCTTAACGTTGCGGCCTTCAAACTCGAAAACGATGTCTTCGATCTTTTCGCCGAGCAATTCCGATTCCGTGGCCCCCAGCATTCGAAGGGAAGAAGCGTTAACAGACTCGATCGTCCCGTCGGCGCTAATGGAAACAATGCCGTCGACCACTGCATCTAAAACCGATCTGGTACGCGACTCGCTATTTTCGGCTTGGCATAGCGCCTGATCCGTCATGCTCTTGGCAATTGTGAGCTCTTCCGCTAATGCAACCGTATTGGCCGCGTCCGCTTCGACCCGCTCGGCAAAACCTTCCAATTCAAAAAGGCGGCGCTGCAAAGACTCGGTGAGTTGGCACTCTTCGACTTCACAAGGAATGTTAGTCTTGCTCAGCAGTTCTGGCCCTGTTGGTGATTGTGTCACAAGGGTTTCCTGTGCTGTGCTACCGATATGAAACAAACCTGAAAGCAAAATCATACCGCTGCCGGGTAAAAATTTGCTTTCGGTAGAAGGTAAAGGAATGCTTTCGGACGGAATAACTTCGGGGTTTGCCAACCATGAAATTCGGAACTTTCAGCCTCAGCCAGATGCCGGACCAAAGCATTCGCGTCGAGGCCTTCGATAAGGACATCGAGCAATTCCAGCTTGCTGAGGAACTCGGCTATGACACGGTCTGGCTGGCGGAGCATCTCTTCTCCACCTATGGCGTGGTCACGTCGACTCAGGTTCTCGCCGCCGCCGTCGCACGCTGCACCAGCAAGATTGCCATCGGCACTGCGATCGTCGCCCTGCCGTTCAACCATCCGCTTCGGACCGCGTCCGACTTTTCGCTGATCGACGTGCTATCCCACGGCCGCTTGAAATTCGGCGTCGGCCGAGCCTATCAGCCGCACGAATTCACGGGTCTCGGCGTGCCGATGGACAAAAGCCGGGAGATGTATACCGAAGCTCTCGACATCATTCTGAAATCCTGGACCAACGAAACGATCACCTATGACGGTGAGTTCTGGACCATTCCGGATCCGCTGGAACTGCTGCCGAAACCGGTTCAGCAACCGCACCCACCAGTGTACCAGGCGACGATCTCGCCGGAGAGTTTCAAAACCGCAGCGCGGGATGGCTGGCATCTGCAGCTCGCCTCGCCGTTCACCTACCGGACCTACCGCGAAGCCTGGATGGACGAGCTGGAGCGACATCTCAAAATTTACGAGGAAGATTGCGCCGCACTGGGCCGCGACCCGAAAGGTACCGAGCGTATGATGCTTATTCCCTTCTTTACGCACGAGTCGGAAGAAAAGGCGCATGACATCTTCGGCAAACATGTCGAGTGGTTCTACAACAAAGTGGCCAGCAATCAACTCGCGAGCACCAGCAACAACGAAACGGTCAAGGGCTATGAGCTGACCATGGCGGAAGGCCGAAAGACCCGGGAGCTGGGCTATCTCAGCTACGACAATCTGATCAAATACGGCGCGGCTGTCGCGGGCAATCCCGATACCTGTGTCGAAAAACTGTCGGAGATGAAGGAGCGGTTCGGCATTACCGAATTCGTGCTGTGGTCCAGCATCGGCGGCATGCCACCCGAACTATCGACGGAGTCGATGCGCCTCGTCGCTGCCGAAATCATGCCGCGCCTGCAATAGGTCCAAATAGGAGACGCCTTATGCAAGATCCCCGCACCGTGCCGGGCATCGATCCCGAAATGGCCGAAGCGATGCTGAAAAGCCGCGAGTTGGTGCCGGAAGGACGTCTCGACGTCACAACGGCGCCGATTGCGGACGTGCGCACGCAGTATTTCGGCGAACGCACCTATTGGAACGAAGACGGGCCCGAGATGTATCGAACCAAGGATATCACGGTCGACGGTCCGCACGGTTCCATACCTGTCCGCTTCTACTATCCGAGCGACGCAGGCAATTTGCCTCTCGTACTTTATTTCCATGGCGGCGGCTTCATTTATGGCGGTATCCCCAGCCACGACAAAGTCTGCCGCTGGATGGCGGAGCGCTCGGGCGTCGCATTCGCGTCGGTCGATTACCGGTTGGCACCGGAGCACAAATTCCCGACCCCGCTGGACGAGGCGCTCGCCGTTCTGGATTACGCCGAGAAATCCGCTGACACGCTGGGCATCGACGCCGGCCGGATCGGTATGGGCGGCGATTCCGCGGGCGCCAGCATCACGATGGGCACTGCCTTGTCGTTGAAAGAAGCGGGCCGCGTAGACGCGCTCAAATTTATGCTGCTGTTCTACGGCAGCTATGGGCTCGGCTACGACTGCGAATCGTCGCAGAAATACAACGATGTGCTTTTCGGCCTCTCGGAAGAACGTCGCCGGTTCTACCGCGCCTCCTATATTGCCAATGAATCCGATCACGAAGATACGAGGCTCAAGCACCTCGCCGCAGACGTTTCGGGCTTGCCACCGGCTTTTCTGGGTGCGGCGGAAATGGACCCACTATGCGACAACACGCCCGCCCTTTCCGAACGGCTGACCGCTGCCGGTGTCGATAACGAAGTAAAAATCTATCCCGGCGTTCTGCATGGTTTCATCCATCTGACACGCATGGTCAGCGCAGCACAAACCGCGCTTAACGATGCCGGCGACGCAACCCGTGCCGCACTCGGCAAATGATATTTGTCCACCACACCGTCGCGACGGAATCTCGCGAATGGCAGACGGTTGCTGACGAACTACAGGAACACGGTCCGACGCGTATCGCTACCCATGGCGGCTCGCTGTTCGGGATTTGGCGCAGTCAGATTGGCCGGCCGCGCGACGAGTTGACGATGATAACGGCGTGGAAAAGCGATAGCCCGCCGGCTGACTTGCTCCTAGAAGGCGCACCGCATATCAGAGAGTCCGAGCATGAAGTCATGGTGCCGACATTACGGCCCGCCACGCTTAATGCACCACGCCGGCAAGGCAACTATGCCTTCCGGTCGTTCGAAACGCCGCCGGCGCACTGGGACGAATTTCTCGAACTCTGTGCGGCGGCCTGGCCCGGCTTCGAATCCTCGTACGACTCCCAGGTCATCGGTCTTTGGCGCTTTGCCGATGACAACGGTGATCTGCGGCGCAGCCTCCTGCTGACGCGGCGGCCGAACCTCGCGATGTGGGAACGCTCGAAAATCCCGGAAGGCGAAGCGGAAGCCGAAGTCCGGCGCAAACTCAGCCGCCGCTACGACCTCTGCGACTCGACCTGCGTCTACACGACAACCCTGCTGACTGCCGACGACGAAGAAGATACGGTGCGCTGGACGTAACCGCGCATTTGGTGCGGCCTTCATCTCGAGGTGAGACAGGATCGATGTTTTGAAGAACGCTAGGCGAACACGCTTCTTCCTTCTGACATTGGTGACTATATCGGCATTGGCGATATTCCTGAGCGCGTGGGCGTTCTGGGTCGAGCCCGCCAGTTTGCAGAGAAAACTGTATGTCACCAGTCCGCAGAACTGGCCGAAAGCGTGCGACGGGCTCTCGGTCGCGGTGCTTGCCGATTTGCACGCGGGCGCCCCACACATCGGTCTCGAGCAGATAGCGCGGGTCGTGGAAATGACCAACAGCGCGCAGCCCGACCTGATATTGCTGGCCGGTGACTACGTCATTCACGGCGTGCTTGGCGGCGAGTTCATGGAACCGGAACGGGCGGCGGCGTTTCTGTCCAAATTGCGCGCGCCGCTGGGAGTATATGCGGTACTAGGCAATCATGATTGGTGGCTGGATACCGCGCGGGTTGGACGCGCGATCACGGATAACGGAATGACGCTGCTGGAAGACACCAGTGCGCCGCTTCAATTCGACGAATGCGCTTTCACGCTTGTGGGCATTAGCGATTTTTGGGAGGGGCCGCACGACGTCGATAAGGCGTTTGCGGGGGTCGAACCTGGCTCGCCCATTATAGCCTTCACGCATAATCCCGACGTGTTTCCGGAACTGCCCATACCGGTCAGTCTGGCCATCGCCGGACACACGCATGGTGGCCAGGTCAACCTGCCGGGAGTGGGGCGACTCATCGTTCCATCGGCCCATGGCGAACGCTTCGCGGCGGGCATTATTATGGAAGCAGGTCAGGATTATTTTGTCAGTACCGGCATCGGTACGAGTATCCTGCCGGTACGGTTCCGTGTTCCACCGGAAATCGCCTTTGTCGAGCTACGCTCCCGTTAAAGGCCCTCGCATGATTGACGAGCTGACATCCAACCCGGCGGCGTTTTGGAGTTCGCTATCGGCGCTGCTGATGACATCGCTGGCGCTGATGGGCAGCCCCGGACCGGCCACGATCAGCGTCACGGCGATGGCCGCCGCTTTCGGCCCCCGCCGTGCAGCGCCCTACCTCTTGGGCATTATCGCCGGCACCACGACCGTCCTCGTCATCGTCGCAAGTGGCCTCACCGGTGCCGTCCTCGCCTTGCCTGGCGTCGGTCCCGTCCTCATCGCCGCCGCGGCGGTGTACATCCTCTACCTCGCGTTCACGATCGCAACCGCGCCGCCCCTGGCCTTGCGCGATTCCGGTGCCACGCCATCGTCCTTCGTCGGCGGGCTCTTTCTGGCCCTTGCCAATCCAAAGGCCTATGCGGCGATTGCAGCAGTCTTCGCCAGCGTCAGCCTCGTTCCACGCGGAATCGCCTGGGATGCCGGCCTGAAGGTCGCCGTGCTGGCGATCATGGTCGCCCTTATCAACACGGCGTGGCTGTTCGTCGGGGCCGGGCTGTCCCGAATGCTCTCGGACCCGATAAAGGCACGCATCGTCAATGTACTCTTTGCCACGGCGCTCGTTGTCGCCGTGGTATTGGCGGTGGCGGTATAAAGCCCCCCATGAACCGGAACACGGATCACCCGGCAACGCCGAAAGCGGAAGTCGAGATCGACATACCGCTCGTGCGTGCGCTTCTCCACGCGCAGCATCCCGATTTGGCGGACCTTCCGATAGCGCCCGCCGATACCGGTTGGGACAATGCGATGTTCCGTCTTGGCGACGCGTATGCGCTGCGGCTGCCGCGACGGGAACTGGCTGCCGATTTGATCAGACACGAGCAACGATGGCTGCCGGAACTCGCGGACAGGTTGCCTCTGCCCGTTCCCGCGCCAATCCGCATCGGCGTACCAGGCTGCGGCTACCCTTGGCACTGGAGCGTCGTGCCGTGGCTGGACGGAACGACGGCGGATCTGGACGAGCCCGGCCCGGATCAGGCGGAACCGCTGGCGGCGTTCCTTGCCGCCCTGCACCGCGCCGCACCGTCCGATGCACCGAAGAACAAGTTCCGCAGCGTTACGCTGGGCGAGAAAGCCGCCGACGCCGAAGATCGCATGACGCGGTTGCGGCAAAAAACCGACCTGTTGACCGACACAGTAAACCGTATCTGGGAAACCGCCTTGGCGACGCCGATCGACACCGCAACGACCTGGATTCATGGCGACCTACACGCCCGCAACGTCCTGGTGACGAATGGCGCGATCAGCGGCATCGTCGATTGGGGCGATTTGACGGTTGGCGACCCGGCCACCGACCTTGCTGCAATCTGGATGCTGTTATCCGATCCGAACGCCCGCCGCCGGGCGATGAGGTCCTATGGCACGGCGTCCAATGAAACATGGCGCCGGGCCAAAGGCTGGGCAGTCCTATTAGGCATCATTCTTTTAGATACCGGACTGGTCGATCACCCCCGTCATGCGGTGATGGGCGAGCGCACGCTGCGCCGCATCGCCGAAGGACCCTAATTAGGGATTCGTGGCGCGGAAATGCCGCGCGATCTCGCCCGCGGTCGTCTGCCAGACCCGATCGTGTTTACAGACGTTTTCCAGCGCCGCCGCCAGATAACGGATGCGCTGCGGCTGGCCGATGACCCAGGGGTGCAGTGAAAGCCCGAACAATCTACCCGAGTCCGCCCCTTCTTCATGCAAGGCATTGAAGGCCTCACCGACAAGCTCAGGGTAGCGCGGATTGGGAATATGCCGCAGCCACAGCGCCTGCACGTCGTCCCATTCCATCTGATTTGGGATCGCAATCAGGCCGGGATCGGTCGTCATTACATACGGTTGATCGTCGTTCGGCCAGTCGAGCAAATAGTCGTACCCGGCCTCAGCCACCAGTTGCGGCGTGCGGGTGGATTCGCCCGAGTCGACACTGAGCCAGCCCGTCGGCCGCGCACCGGTCGCCTGCTCCACGATCTCGGTCGTGCTGGCGATAACGCCGCGTTCTTCCGCCTCATCCATCTCGCTCGTAATCATGCGGGTCTGGTAATCGCCATGCGCTGCAAATTCGTAACCGCGACGCAGGCATTCTTCGACGAGATAGGGATAGCGCTCGCAGGCGCCCGCGTTGGCCGCGACCGTCGCCTTCAAGCCGTGTTTGTCGAGCAGATCGAGAATGCGGAAGATGCCGACTCGGTTGCCGTACTCGCGCTGCGTAAAATATTTGTAATCCGGAAAATAGTCGCCGCGCGGCCCCTTGAAGCGCGGATCGGTGTGCACGCCTTCGGGCGGTTCCAGCTCCCAATACTCCAGATGGAGCAGAACGAAGAACGCCAACCGTTCGCCGTTCGGCCAGGCGAGCTTCGGGCGTTCGGGCAGGGCCGAATAGAGATAGAGATCATGGTCCATACCGGGGACGGGTTTCGTCATATCAACTACCCTCCCCCGTCTGCGCGGCCATGTGGTCTTGGCAGTTCTCCAGATACCAGTCGGCGATTTCCTCGCCGGTCGCCTTCCAGACACCGTCATGCGACAGGATGTATTCCAGCGCCGCGTCGAGATGCGCGATGCGGTGCGGCTGTCCCATGATGTAGGGATGCAGCGCGATGCACATAACGCGGCCGCTCTCCGCGCCTTCGGCGTACAGCGTATCGAACGTGTCGTGGGTCATCTCCACGAACTCGGCGCCCTCATACTGCTTCAGGCTCAGCACCGAGTCGTTCAGATCCATGGTATAGGGCACGGTGATCAGCGGCCCGTGCTTGGTCCGCATCGGCAACGGCTGTTCGTCATGATACCAGTCGCAGTAATATTTTATGCCGGCCTCAGCTACCAGATCAGGCGTATTCAACGTGAACGACACCGCCGGCGAGAACCAGCCGGGCAGCATCTTGCCCGTCAACTCGCCATGCAGATCGACGCACTCGGCGATCGCCGCGCGTTCCTCTTCCTCGCTATAATTCCAGTGATAGCGCGTGTTGTAGAGGCCGTGGCACAGGATGCTCCAGTCGCGTTCGGCGCAGGCCTTGGCGATCTGCGGGTAGTGCACGAAGTTGCTCATATTGAGCGATACGGTGCCCTTGATGCCGTGCTTGTCGAGCACGTCGAACATGCGCCAGACACCGACCCGGTTGCCGTAATCCCGGCTGCCGTAGTTGATGACATCGGGATGCGGCGTGCGCGGCCAGGGATTGCGCGCCCGCTGCGGCAGGGGCAGGTACTCGTAATGCTCGATATTCGGCACGACCCACAGCGCCACCCGCGCGCCGTTCGGCCAGGTCAGCTTCGGGCGCGTGGTGATCGGCGAATAAGGCGCACGATCCGCGTTGACGATGGTCATGGAAGAGTCCTCGCTTCGAAATCATCTACAGCGTCTAAACTCGCTGTACCCCCCATCCTAACCTTCCCCCACAAGGGGGGAAGGGATTAAATACATCGATCCCACGTGTCACTCCCCTCCCCCTGCGATGGGGGAGGGACAGGGTGGGGGTGGACGGCGACGTCCTCTCATTATGCATACGCCGCAGCAAGGAAAAGAAGCATGACCGAACCCTACAACGCCGACATGTTGCCATCCGGCATCCGTTCGCGTTTCGTCGACGGCGTCAACGATCTGCGCATGCACGTTCTGGAAGCCGGCTTTGAGGAACCCGGCCGTCCCTGTGTCTTGCTGCTACACGGCTTTCCCGAGCTTGCCTACAGTTGGCGCAAGATCATGCCGACGCTCGCCGATGCGGGCTATCATGTCGTTGCCCCCGACCAGCGCGGCTATGGCCGCACGACCGGCTGGGAAGACGGCTACGACGCCGATCTGGTGCCGTTCCGGTTCCTCAATCTCGTGCGCGATACTCTGGCGCTGGTTCTGGCGTTGGGCCACGATAGGACCGCCGCTGTCGTAGGGCACGATTTCGGCGCGTCCGTCGCGACCTATTGCGCCTTGGCCCGCCCGGATTTCTTCAATGCGATGACATTGATGAGCGCACCGTTCACCGGGCCGCCTTCTTTTCCTGCTGGCGCTGCGGACGCACTAAGCCCGGTGCCGGACATCCACGCCGCGCTCGCGACACTCGATCGACCGCGCAAGCATTACCAATGGTACTATTCGACCCGCCCCGCCAACGACGATATGTGGCGCTGTCCGCAGGGCGTGCATGATTTCCTGCGCGCCTATTATCACCACAAAAGCGCGGACTGGCCGGGCAACGAACCAGTCCGCCTGCAGGCCTGGACCGCCGACGAACTGGCCAAGATGCCGACCTACTACATTATGGACCGTGACCGGAACATGGCGGAAACCGTCGCTCCGGAAATGCCTTCCACGGCGGAAATCGCCGCGTGCCAATGGCTGCCCGAGGAAGAGCTGCGGATCTATGCCAGCGAATTCGGCTGCACCGGCTTCCAGGGCGGGCTGAACTGGTATCGCTGCCGCACGACCGAGGCGCACAGCGCGGAATTGAAACTCTATTCGGGTCGCACCATCGATATCCCGTCCTGCTTCATCGCCGGATCGAGCGATTGGGGTATCCGTCAGAACCCGGGCGGGCTGGAGAAAATGCAGGAGAGCGCCTGCACCGACATGCGCGGCTGCCACCTGATCGACGGCGCCGGGCACTGGGTGCAGCAGGAACAGCCGCAAGCGGTCGGCGAATTTTTGCTAGAGTTCCTGTCCGGACTCGATTGAGAGCTGCCGAAAACCCTACATAAATTTCCGAAACGGTGTTAGCATCGATCACTCGCTACAAGCGCCCTGGCGCGCATGCGAGCAATAGGGATAGGAGTCCGGACAGCAGTCGTTAAACGTCAAGTGAATCCGCATCATTTCTCAACGTCGACCGTATGGGAGTGATTACGATGAGTTTGTTACAGGAAGCGACATTGGACAGACTTTGGGCGAAGTACGAACACCGCTTCGGCCATCCGCCACCGATCGGCTCGGTGGGTTTCGAAGAAGCCATCGCCCTTTTACGGAAAGAACTCGCGGACGGCGAGCCGCGGGCCCGCAAGACGGTCTCCCACGACCTGTCCGGCGATCACGCTCTGACGGAACTCGATCTCGTCTGGCCGCTGAAGTGGCGATAACGGAAGCGCGCTAAGCCGCGTTGGATGGCTTCTGCCCGTCAGGCGGCCATGCCTCAACGCCGTCTTCGAGCGGGATTTCGAGGCTGCGCAGCAATTGCGAGAACATCGTCCAGTTGCCGATGGCAACCACCATCTCCACCAGTTCCGCTGGGCCGCCGACATGCGCCGCACACTCCCGCCAGACCGCATCGGAAATTCTGCCCTGCTCCAGCGTGTCGTCGACGGCGGCGAGCACCGCGCGGTCGGCGGGGCCGAACCCGTCATAGTTTCGCCAGTCCCGCACCGCGACCACATCTTCGGCGGGGAGACCGACTGCATCCGCGAAACGCCAGTGCTGGGTCCACTCGTACGTCGAGCCCGTCACCCAGCCGATACGCATGATCAACAATTCCCGCAAGCGCACATCGATCGTCTTGTTCGTAAACAGCAATGTCGTCAGCAGCGCGTTCACACCGGCCGCCAACTGCGGGTTGTTGAGCAGCATGCGATAGGCGTTGACGGACGCCATCGATTCACGAATGCCGACCGCACGCGCGGCCTCGAGTGCGTCCTCTTTCGAGAGCATGGTGACGCGTTCCGACATGGTTTCCCCTTCCCTTCAAGCCTCTGTTCGCGCAAGAGATTAGGCATGCCGTAGCGGACGGCGCAACGGGTAAAGGTCCGGACATACGGCGCTTGATTTGCATCGACCGTTTCGCAATGCCTAGACTTGTTACCAGCTGTCCTCAACTGCCGGAGTAGGAGTGATCATGGAATACAAACGTTTTTCCGCCGATTGCCATATCGACCTCTGCTGGATGCCGCCGACCCTGTTCGTCGACGAAGCCACGCCGGCGATGAAGGACCGCATGCCCTACGTCACCGAGGGTCCGGACGGTCCGTACTGGACCTGCAAGAACGGCACCTCGTTCGGCCTGAAGAACGGGCTCGGCCCGTCGGGTGCGAAATACATTCCCGGCACGCACGCACGCGCCGACATCATGGCCGCGACCGATCTGTGCAAGAAGGACATCCGCCGTGTCTCCACGCCATCGCTGCGTATCGCGGATATGGAGCGCGACAATGTCGATGGCGAGGTGATGTACGGCATCCTCGGCGCTGCCAGCAAACTAGCCGACCATGAGGCGGCTAACGAGATGTACCGTATCTATAACGACTGGCTGGCGGATTTCTGCAAGGAGTATCCTGACCGTCACATCGGTCTCGCTTGCCTGCCCTATGGCGACATCGACGCCGCAGTGAAGGAAGCCTACCGGGTCAAGGATCTGGGATTGCGCGGCGTGGAGCTATCCTGTTCCTGGGATATGGAACCGATGTATCATCCCTGCTGGGAACCGCTATGGCAGGCGATGAACGAGATCGACGTGCCGTTGCATTTTCACACCTTCCCGGTAATGCCGGGTGAGCAGCTGGCGAGTTATGAGGGGAAAACCAAGCGCGCCGCGATTTTCAGTATCGTCTCAAGCTTCCAGATGAACCTCGTCAACATCGTCTCGGCGATCATCGGCTGCGGCGCATTGGAGCGCTATCCGAACCTGCGCATCGCCCTTGGCGAGAGCGGCATCGGCTGGCTACCCTACGCGCTGGAGCGGATGGATTTCGAATGGGAAGACCGCTTCCATGATCTCGACCTCAAGATGCGCCCGAGCGACTATTGGAAGCGCCAATGCAAGGCGACCTTCCAGTACGATCTGGTCGGTTCCCGGTTGGTCGAAGATATCGGCGTTGAAACCCTAATGTGGGGCTCGGACTACCCGCATGGCGACGGCGTCTGGCCGGAATCCGACAAGTACATCGCCGAACAATTCGCGCATCTGTCGGCGGATGTGGTCAAGAAGATCACCTGCGACAACGCGGTCGAGTTCTACGGACTCAAACTGACCAACTAGCTGGCGCACCAACAGCGCTCAAGAAGGAGCACGGATCAGGACAGTCTTCACAAGCAGAGGAGAGGGTAATGGCACGCAACGGCATGAAGATCATGGATTCCGATATGCACATCATCGAGCCCCCGGATCTTTGGGAGCGTTATATCGATCCGAAATTCCGCGACCGCGCGCCGAAGGGCTGGCCGGGCCACGAGAATCCCTCGGTCCTGGAAATCGACGGCCGCGTCTATCCGAAGTCGGCGAAACGGACGAACTCGAACTATCAGGCGATGTATGGCGCGCTGTACGAGCGCTACAAACACGCCATCGAAAACGGCTACGACGCGCCGAGCCAGCTTGTCGGCATGGATAATGAAGGCATTGACGTCGCGGTGCTGTTCCCGACGCGCGGTCTCTACGCGCTCGCCAGCGACGAGATCGAACCCGACTTCGCCGGTGCGATTTCCCGCGCCTATAACGACTGGCTGGCGGACTTCTGCAGCACCGATACGAGCCGTCTGCACGGGGCCGCGATGGTGCCGCCGCACGATGTCGAAGCCGCCGTCGCCGAAACCCGCCGCATGGTCAAGGAGCACGGCTTCAAGGCGATCTTCATGCGGCCGAACCCGGTCAACGGCCGCAACTGGTCGGACCTCTATTACGATCCGCTGTGGCGGGAGGCGGAAGAGCTCGGCATCGCCGTGTGTTTCCACGAAGGCGGCGACGTTGACCTCCCGCAGACCGGAACTCGTTTCCCCAACTCCATGATGAGCCATACCTGCACCCACCCGATGGCGATGATGCTGGCGGCGGTGGACATGATCGGCGGCGGCGTCTGCCAGCGCTTTCCAAAACTGCGGGTCGGCTTCCTTGAAGGTAACTGTTCCTGGGCACCGTTCCTGTTCTGGCGTCTCGACGAACATCACGAGTGGCGCCACGAATGGGAAGGCAAAGAACTCAAGCTGAAGCCAAGCGAGTTTTTCGAGCGGCAATGCTGGCTGTCCATCGAATGCGACGAGGAACCCGCGAAGTACGCTGTCGACCGGTTCGGCGGCGGCAACATCGTTTTCTCAACCGACTACCCGCACGGCGATTCGAAATATCCCGAGTCGGTAGACAGCTTCTTCAAGCTGCCGTTATCCGAAGACGCCCAGCGCAAGATCATGTGGGACAACTGCGCCGCGCTCTACGACATTCAGTAGAACGGAATCGACAGCCGGGAGGACGAAGTGGCAATTAAAATCTGGCACCAGAGCTTTACCGTACTGGGCAATTTGCCGGCCTATGAGGCGAGGCTCCGGAAGCATATCGATGGGATCGTGCGCCCGGACACCAAGGTCGTGCTGCACGGCATGCACCCCGAGACCTACGTCACGGAGTATCCAGGCCACGACCTCAGGTACAATTTGCTATACGCCCTGCATGCCAACCAGTTCGTGCTCGGCGGGTTGGCGGCACAGGAGCAGGGCTTCGATGTCTACGCGGTCAGCACCCTGCCCGACCCGATGCTTCTGGAAATTCGCAGCGCCCTCGATATTCCCGTCGTCGGCTACGGCGAATCTTCAATGCATTTAGCCTGCATGTACGGCCGAAAATTCGGCATGTTGACCTTTATCGAGGAACAGCTTCCTTTCATGGAAGATAAAATCGCCGGCCACGGGCTCAGCGACCGCTTTGCTGGGATCAAGCATGTGGGCTTCACCTTCGACGACCTGCTTGCCAACTTCAACGACCCTGCACCGGTGATCCGCCAATTCGAGGAGTCGGCGCGGGCGCTGATCCGTGACGGCGCCGACGTGATCATTCCAGGCGAAGTGCCGATGGGCGTAACGATGGCAGCGCATGGCGTGCGGCGGGTCGACGACGTGCCGTTGCTGGACGGGCTGGCCGCGACCATGAAGATGGCGGAGCTGATGGTCGATTTACGCCGCAGCGTTGGCCTCGAGGTAAGCCGCGGCACCTGCTACACCGCATCCCCGCCAGCCGAGCGCGTCGCCGAACTGCTCGCCCTCTACGGCCACGACCGGCTGAAGCCGTAGCGCCTTACGCCGTCTCCGTCTTTATCACCCCGTCGTCGTAGAGCGCGCGGATCTTGGCGTCGTCGTAACCAATTTCGCGCAGCACGTCTTCGTTATGCTCACCGAGCAAGGGGGTCGGGCGGCCTTTGGCGGCCTTCGTGTTGCCGAAATGGATATAGTTCCAGGCGACGCGTAGTTCACCGCCGGTCGGATGCTCCCGCGTCATGATCATATCGTTGGCCTGGGTGTGCGGATCGTCGAGGAAGTATTCGCTGTCCGGTTTCTGCGCCTCCGTGCACGGTACGCCCACCTGCTTCAGCGCGGCCAGCGTCTCGGCAAGGGCACGTCCGGCAAAGGCTTCGGCCAGCCCTTGCGCGAACGGCGTGTCGACAGGGTGCTGGCCAGCAACGGGTTTGGTATCCTTCAGGTCCGCGCTGCCCATCCCGGCCACCGTGCACAACGCGTGTTGATGATCCTCCTCTTCCGCCACCACATAGATCCAGCCGTCGCTGAGCCGGTAGAGGCGGTGGAACGGGTTCAGCCCGTACTGTTCCTTGTCGGCAAGCGGCCGCACCGGCTGGCCATCATATTTCGTGAACCACGCGGAACTCAGCACCACTGCGGCGTTCAGAAGATTGGCGTCGACCCGCTGCACGGTCCCGGTACGATGCCGGGCGAACAGCGCCAGCACCATGCCGAGCGCGCCCATTGCGCCGTTGGTGAAATCCGTCGGGGCCAGCTGCGCCGGGAAGACGGGCGGGTTTTCGGGGCCGCCCTGCGCCCGTTCCATCCCCATCAGTGCCTGCGCCAGCGGATCGATGCCGGGCCGTTTCGAATAGGGTCCCGTCCAGCCATAGCCGGTTAAATGCGCTTCGATCAGCTTCGGATTGACCGCCGGACCGATGCCCATCCGCTCCGTTGCGTGCGGCCGCAAGTTGGCCAGCAAAGCGTCGGCAGAGGCCGCGATCCCTTGCACGATCTCCTTGCCCGCATCGGTTCGCGTATCGACGGAGACCGAGCGCTTGCCGAAATTGATGTTGTAGAAGTATGTCCGCCCAATCGGCCGCGACAAGTCGCCGGTCAACGGTTCGAACTTGATCACGTCCGCGCCGAGGTCGGCCAGCAGCCGACCACCGGTCGGTCCGGCAATCAGGTTGGTGATCTCCAGCACCCGCACGCCGTCGAGCGGCGGCGCGTCGGGGTCATCCGCTGCTGCCGGCGCAGAGGCTTGCGGTTCCGGATAGTTCTCCGGCAAGCCCTGCACCGCTTGCGTTGGCCGCGCGCCCTTTACCGCGCCGGGCATTTCAGTAAGGTGAATCGGCGCGCCCATCTGCGTCACCGGCCCGAGCGCCGGATCGTCAACCGTGACGACCATGCCGTTGTGATTGATCTGCGGGTCCTTCATGCCTTCGTCGATCATGCGGCACGGCCCGAAGGGCACGTCCGCTTCCTCGAACGCCTCGGCCCATTCCGCCTGGGGCTTCGTCTTGATGACCTGGGCAATGGCCGCGCGGAGTTCCTCTTCGTCTTCCGGCGTGTCGCCGCCGCGCCCACCCTGGAAGCGCGGTTCCGCGATAAGATCGCCAATCCCCATCAAATTGGCCGCAATGCCCATGAAGCCGACATGCACGCAGCCGAGTTGGATCCACTTGCCGTCCGAACATTCATAGACGCTGTAGAATGGCGCGCTGCCGGAGGGATGAGTCTGGAACACGGTGCGGGCGAGCTTCTCACCGATGACCTTGGGGTGGAACAGCAACGCACCCGCCATCAAAGACGTTTCGACGGAACGCCCACGCCCGGTCGTCTCGCGCGCCAGCAACGAGGCGGCGATGCCGAGGTTGGCGAACAACGCCGCGCCGACGGTCGGCAGCGGATGCACGATATGCACCGGTGCAGGCCGGAAGCCCGGCATGCCGCCCATCACCCCCATGCGCGCCAAGACGAGATCCTCGATCGGCGGCTCGTCCTTCAACGGACCGCGCTTGCCATAGGCCGTGATCGAGCAGCTCACAAGATGCCCGTTTACCGACGTCAGCCAGTCCGGGTCGACAAGACGCTGCAATTCAGCACTCGGCACGAAATCTTCCATCAGCACGTCGGCGCCCGCGACCAGCCGGCGATACAGCACCGCAGCCTCGCCATCGCCGTCCGGCGTCACGGTGGCCAGATCAAGCGCCACGCACTCCTTGCCCCGGTCCCAGACGACGAACCCGCCCTCGCGGTGCAGGGGTTCGGCCGGATCGACGACCCGCACTACCCGGGCGCCGAGATCGCTCAGAAGCATAGTCGCAAACGCCGCGGCAGGGCCGGTGCTAAGGTCGAGAACGGTGATCCCATCGAGTGTGCTTGCCATAACGCGCTTTGCTCCTGGTGTGATAATTCAAAAAGCCGCATCGAATACGCCGGACTGCACGAAAACGGTAGGCCCCAAGGGCCGCGGGATCAAGACGTCGGATGAGGTTCTGTCGTTGGCCGGACGTGATACAAAGGATGAACCGAAGATATTGGGGTATAAGAAATTCCGAACACGATGCTGAAAAACAAACGAACAACGCGGCTCCCGGAGCAACTCAGCGGCACGTCCGGAACTGCGGAACAGCCGTCGTCCCGTTGGAACGGGCGCATTTCCATTACCATCACGCTGGTGACCGCCATCGGTCTCCTGACGCTGGTATCGGTGGGCAGCGTCCTGGGCATTGGCGTTTGGCTGGCGCAGAAAAATACCTTCGCGCTTCTCGGCGCCAATGCGCATCAGGGCGTGACCGCTGCGATCAATCGCATCGAGCAGCATCTTAGGCCGGCCGAGTATCAGGCGCGGTTTCTGGCGGAGCGGATCGCAGCGGGCGAAGTCAACCCGGCGGACCGCAAGCGGCTTGGCGACCTGCTCACCGGCGCACTGGCGGCCGCGCCGCAAATCGACACGGTCCTGTTCATCGACAACCGGCTGCAGTCTTTGTTTGCCAATTACGATCAGCAGAGCAGCAAGATTACGCTGGGCATCCGCGACTATTCCGACAATCCGGTAGTCCGGAAGAGCATGGCGAAGGCAAAACCGGGCGCCAATTGGGGGAAGGCGATCTGGCGGGAAACGGCGAAAAAGACCTACCTCAACGTGGCCTATCCGGTTTCCGTGAACGGGGCGTTTTCGGGTGCCGTTGTCGCCGTCGTCTCGGTCGAGAACCTGTCCGATTTCGTAAGCGAAACCAACAGAGACGACGTCGGCCAGCGCTTTATCCTATCCGGGCGCGAGCATGTGCTCGCCCATCCGCTGATGGCGCAAGGATACCCGGGCCGGACGGACGACGCCCCGCTGCCCCAGCTGTCAGGATTTGGCGATTCGGTACTGGCCGCGATCTGGCGACGTGAAGGCCGTTACGATCTGGGCTTGGATCTGCCGGAAGGCACCGAAGGACATGTGCTCGATGTGAATTCGGAGCGCTATATTTTCGTCTACAGGGATGTTCATGGGTTCGGCCCCAAGCCGCTGACAACGGGGGTCTATTTCCGCCGAGCCGAAGTCGGCGAAGAGATCCAGCGCCTGATCATGTCGCTGGTCGCAGGCATCGTCGCGCTTATCGTATCGCTGCTTGCCGCAATCTATATCGGCCGCAGGATCGCGCAGCCGATCGTCAGCTTCTCGGTCGCCGCCGGCCGGATACGCGATCTCGATATCTCGCAGGTGAAGACCCTGCCCGGCAGCGTGTTTCGCGAACTCAACGACCAGTCGGCATCGTTCAACGCCATGCTGGGCGCGCTACGCTGGTTCGAACTCTATGTGCCGAAAAAGATTGTCGCGCGGCTGATCAAGAGCGGCGACGTGCACGAGATGACATCGGATGCCCGCAACATCACCGTCATGTTCACCGACATCGTCCAGTTTTCCGCCATGTCCCAAGGCATGTCGGCGCACGAGGTGGCCGCATTGGTCAACCATCATTTTGCCCTAATCGGCGCGTGCATCGATGCCGAGGAAGGAACCGTCGACAAGTTCATGGGCGATTCGGTAATGGCCTTCTGGGGGGCGCCGGAGAAACAGAAGCACCGCGCCGAGCGCGCCTGCCGCGCCGCGCTGGCCATCGCCGCCGCCATCCGCGAGGACAATCGACAACGCAAAGCAGACAGCCAACCGGCCATCGGAATTCGTATCGGCATCCATACCGGAACTGTCACCGTCGGCAATATCGGCGCGCCAGGCCATATCAATTATACGATCATCGGCGACGCCGTGAATGTCGGCCAACGGTTGGAACAGCTCGGTAAGGAAATCTATCCGCCGGAGACCGAAGTCTCGATTCTGATCAGCGGCGATACCGCACGAGACCTTGGCGACGCATTCGAACCGGTCTCGGCGGGCCGGTTCGCGCTCAAGGGACGGGACGGCGAAGTGGAAGTTTTCAAACTGATTTGACTCGAGAGCCGACACCCGGCATCGCCCGGAAAACCTCACGCACTTAGCCGTCTTGCAAACTCTGTTAAGTCTGACGTTGCCCCCTGAAAAGTCCCCGGATTGCGGTTGGAGTCTGTTTCCAGAGAAAGAGGCTGATGATGAAGCGAAGAAGGTTTCTACCTCGCTCCATCACTTACGCCGCTCGAACATCCACAAGATACTTCTCGACAGCAGCTTTCAGGCTATTTGACTGCGCGGTCAGTTGCTTCACCGCTTCGGTGACCTGATTGGCGGCTTGACCGGTCTCTTCAGCCCCTTCGGTAACGCCATTGATATTCCGGCTCACGTCCTGCGTTCCTTCGGAAGCCTGCAGCACGTTGCGCGAAATCTCCTGGGTCGCAGCCCCCTGTTCCTCCACGGCGGCGGCGATGCCGCTAGCAATATTGCTGACTTCTTCGATCGTTTTACCGATACCGTCGATTGCTTCGACCGAGTTCTGCGTTGCAGCCTGCATTTCACTGATCTGGTCGGCAATATCTTCGGTCGCCTTGGCCGTCTGGGTGGCCAGGGACTTGACTTCGGAAGCCACCACGGCAAAGCCTTTGCCAGCCTCGCCGGCGCGAGCGGCCTCGATCGTTGCGTTGAGCGCCAGCAGATTGGTCTGCGAGGCAATGTCGGTGATCAAATCGACAACCTCGCCGATCTTCTGTCCGGCGGTGGCGAGGCCCTGGATCGTGGAGTTGGTCCGCTTTGCCTCTTCCACAGCCCGTTTAGATACATCCGCCGATTGGGCAACCTGCCGGGAGATTTCGCCGACCGAAGCGCTGAGCTCTTCAGTCGCCGCAGAGACGGTCTGTACGTTGGCTGAGGCTTCCTCCGACGCGGCGCCAACCGCACTGGCTTGCCCGTTGGTCTGTTCGGCAACGGATGACATGCTTGACGCTGTCGTCTCGAGTTGGCCTACGGCGGTCTCCACTTCCTGCAGCATGGTGCCGACCTGCGTGTCAAACGCCGTGTTTAACGTATCGAGCCGTAAGGTGCGGTCAGAGCGGATCTTTTGCTCTTCTTCCTGCTGCGCCGCCAGTGCCTTGTTCTCAATCATGTTATCTTTAAATACCAGGACACCTCTCGCCATCTCGCCGATTTCGTTCTTTGAGTCTGTCTCGGGTACTTCGACGGCATCATCTCCGGAGGCAAGAGAGCGAACAACTTTGTTTAAGCTGGCCAAGGGGCGCGAGACGCGGCGCGCCGTAACAACGCTGATCGCGATCAAGAGGATGCCCGCAATAACGACCATCGCCATAATCTTGTTGCTGAGAGCGGTGCCGGCGGCAAGTTGTGCGGTAATTGGCTTCGATACCTCTAGAACACCGCGCACTTCATTGAGCTTCCAGTCGGTCTTTGGCGAGCCTGGATAGGTGTTGTGGCAATTGACACAGCCCTGAGCCACCAACTTATCGGCTATGGCGACACGGACGACGGTAGTATCACCCTTAACTTCTTGGCGCGAAAATACCGCGTCGGGATTGTTTTTAAGAAAACCCCAGGCCTCGTTCTGGAAAGGATCTAGCGATCTGTCTTTTCGGTTCGGAAACGGAAAAGCACTGTAAAGGTTTACCTTCGTGTCGGAGCTTTGCAACTCCTGGCTGAGATCGTGAATGAACGTTGCCGGCAGCGGGATGACACCCGACTTTCCCTTGTGATCGAAATGCGGTTTTAGCGCTTTGTTTTCCAGCGCTTTCTTGATGACATTCTTCGTGTAGTAAGCGCGGATAGTCTTAAATTGATTGACCGTTCCCTGCGCCGCCACAATTGCATCTTGCTTCGCATTTTCAGATGTAAAGAGCGGTATCGCATACCACAATGCCAGCACAGCGACGATGAGAAAAGCCGGAACCGGGAGAATGATCTGCCAAACAATGCTCTTACTAAAAGTTGAAAACATGCGTATCTCCGATAGTTTTCTTTAGACGAACATGACCGACCACACTCATGAAGAGAATTGCCAATCTAATTTTTCCAATGAAAACATACGGTTCGCCCATTAAAAAATGATGAAGTTTGTGAATTGGCAAACAAATTCCACCTGCCTCATGAGCAACACACCGTCCGACTTTGCGTCGTTATCAGAAGACAGTGAGAGACACCGTGCCATTGCGGCATGCCTAACGGAGCAAACGGCTATCGGATGCGGCTGTAGTCCAGCGGCCGCAGCAGGGTGCTTTCCACGCGCTCGACCGTCTCGAGCCATTCGCCTTTAACGAGGCGCGACAGTTCGGCATCTTCGTCCTGCGCCGTGCGCCAGCGTTGCCAGGACGCCATATCGGGAAACTTTCGAATCTCGATACTGCGGTGCGAGCCGGTATTGGTGGTGCCGGGGCCGATGACCGTATCGAAAAAGCCGATCAAGGTTGCACCTTCTCGCGCCAGGGCCGGCATGACCTTGTCGGCATAGACCGCGTGGTGCGCCGCCGCCGTGCCCGGCTTGAGATAGACAACCCGCTGTTCGATAAAGGCACGCGGTTCGCCGCGCACCGCATCGATGGCGGGCCAGCCGGACGGGAAGCCAGGCGAGAAGTCCGTCAGCGTGAGGATCGCCGTGTCGACGAAATCGAGCGTCGGATAGAGCCCCACATCCTGGCCGGAGCGCAGCGCCGTGTCGGCCATGGCACGCTCGCGGTGCTGTTCCCAGGTCGCGAGGCTCTCATGCTCGCGTAGTTGCCAGACCGCGCAACCGGCGTCGACACCGATCCAGATCTCCCAGGCGCCGACCAGCTTGGAGCCGTGATCGTCGAGCGCCTGCATGGCGACATCCTGAAAATGCGCGTGCCGCTTCTCCAGCTTGCCGCCGCGCGCGATGACCAGACGATGTTGGTAGATCATGGTTCGCTGCCTTCCGAAACGTTGTGCCGAGCTTGGGCGTGTTCAGCCCCGCCTCCGTCTTACCCGTTGGAGCCGCTGCCGGCCATTGCTAACATCCCGACACACGATGCAACAGGTGACGGTCCGTATGAAAACCCTCCGCGTCAACGATTACGACATGGCCTATCTCGACATCGGGCAGGGTCCGCCACTGGTGTGCGTGCATGGCTCGCTGAACGATTTCCGGGCCTGGGCGGCGGTGTTGAAACCGCTGTCGGCGAACCGCCGGCTGATCGTCCCGAGCCTGCGCCATTACTTTCCAGAACATTGGGACGGTAAGGGCGGCCAGTTCAACATGGCGCAGCACGTCGATGACGTGATCGCGTTTATCGAGGGGCTGGCTCTCGGGCCTGTCGACCTCATCGGCCACTCAAGGGGTGGCCATCTGGCGTTCCGGTTGGCGTTAAAGCGCCCGGATCTGCTCCGCAAGCTGGTCCTGGCCGAGCCGGGCGGCACGCTCGACGACTCGCTCATGCCGGACGGTGCTGGCGACGGCCCGCCCGCCGCGGGTTCGCGCGCCCATGTAGCCCAGGCGTCGGAAAAGGTCGCGGCCGGCGATCTCGACGGCGGCCTGCGGGCCTTTATCGACGGCATCAACGGGCCAGGCTCCTGGGATGTCTTGCCGGCTGCGGACCGGCAGATGCGCGAGGACAACGCCTACACTCTGCTCGCCCAGGTGAACGAAGGCCGCCAGCCCTATGCGAAGTCGGAAGCAAAGGCGCTGTCGCTGCCGACCCTATTCGTCGGCGGCGCCGATACGCCGGGTCTGCTGCCGGTAGTTCTGCGCGCGCTCGCCGCACACGTCCCTAACGCGAAAACAGTCATCATCCCCGACGCCGGGCACAGCATGTTCCGCCAGCAACCAAAGGCGTTCTGCGAGGCCGTTCTACCTTTTCTGGAATAGAGGCGTAGAAAACGCTCCTTACGCGGTATTACCGTAGGACGGCAAGAATTCCTTAACACCTGTCGAATTCAATCGGCCCATGTCTAAATCACGTGAAGGCTGCATCGTCGGCGGAATTCTGTTGCTCATGTTGGACGCTTACGGTGTAACGGAAGGACGCCTGCCCTTGCGGGGCGGCAAGGGGATTAGCCTAGCCGAATATCCCGATCTGTTTTGGCCTTATGCAATCGGGCTTGGCGTAATCGGTGCCGCCGCCATTGTCTGGGGGCTGACACGACCGCAGGACTCCGGCCTATAGGACGCCCCTCCAATGACAGGCGCGAACCGATGCGTTATCCAATGAGATTAAAACCGCGATCGATCCTTGCCTTCCTGACCTTCCCCGTCTTCCTTCTCTCGTGGGCAACGACTCCCGCGGCAATCGCCAGTGAAGCCGTCAATAACGCGAATGCCATCGAAGCGCTCTTTTTCGGCGCCGGACCTTTGACGCCATCCGATGGTTTCTCAGCCTGTTCTGCCAGAAAAAAATGGGCGGGATTTCCCCGCGGCACCACGGTCACAGTGCGCCTTTCGACAACGGTTTCCAAGGCCGCGCGGCAGGCTATTCGACGCGCGCTTCGGCAAATTCCCGAAGCGACACGCGGCGCCATCCGTGTCGTTGTCGAACTAACGGATGACCCGAACCCGATACCCAAACGGAACGAAGTCACCTCGACGTTTCACCCCGACCCGAAAAGCCAGGGATGCCCGTACAAACGGGGCTGCACGATGCACCGGTTTGCCAAGCCCGGCGTATTTCGGTCGAGCCGGGCGGTGCAACCCGCGAATATGCCTGTGAACGCTTATGTGCATGACGTTGTCGGGCACGGCATATTGGGGATGTGCCACATCGACGGGAACCTTATCGGCGGCGCACAACATTCGCTGATGAGTGGAGGCCCGGGCGTCTTCTCGGGCGCCATCGCAATCCGGCTGACGCCGCTCGATATCGAGGCGGCGAGAACAGTTTATGGTTCAAGGTTAAATCCCGGCGATAACGGCGCTGGTTTAAGATAATCCCGGATATTCGGTAGTGCGACCCCGGCTTGCGAGACGCTAGGGCGTCCGCGCGCCATCGCGTACACTCCTACGACCGTCATCCCAGAGGACCGTCATGACAAAGACCTTGATCGAGGGCGGCTATGTCGTGCCCATGGTGCGGCGCGACGAAGTCATCGCGGACGGCGTCGTCGCCTTTGCGGACGACCGCCTCGTTCATGTCGGGTCCCGTGAGGACTTCGACGCCGCTGCGTTCGCGGCCGACCGGGTGATCGAAGCGCGGGGCCGAGCGGTGCTGCCGGGTCTGGTCAACACTCATATCCATCTGATCGGCGCCTATTTGAAGGGCATCACAGAGGACGTGTCGGGCACCGCAGCGGCGGGGCTGTTCAACCGCGCGCTGCCGGTCCTCGCCGAATGCCGCGACCCGGACGACGTCTATTTCGGCAGCCTGGCGCACGCGACCGAGATGGTCATGACCGGCACGACGACGCTGGTCAACACCTGGCACAAGGAAGCGAACATCGCGCCCGCGGTCCGCGATCTGGGCGTCCGCGCCAGCCTGAGCGAGTTCCTGGTGGAAATCGGTTTCGGCGGGCTGGACGCGAAGACGATGGAGCGGCCCTGGCGGACCGACCGGCTGAACCGCAGCCTGGACGCGGCAGAGGAACTGTTCGAGACCTGGCACGGCAAGGAAGACGGGCGGATCACGGTGCGCATCTCGCCCGGCGGGCCCGGCTACATGTCGATGGACGGCATGGTGCGCAGCCGCGAACTGGCGGACCGGCTCAGGCTGGGTATCAACGTGCATATCGCGGAACTGCCGGGCGAGACCGAGTTCACGCAAAAGCTCTACGGCAAGCGGCCGGTCGAAATCAGCATGGAAACCGGCGTCCTGGCCCCCGACGCCATCGCCATCCATTGCGTGTTCCTGAACGAGGCCGACATCGCCATGCTCGCCGAGAGTGGTGCCACCCTGTCCCACACCAGCTATCACCTCGCCAAGCGCGGCTACTTCCCACCGATGGAGGCGGTCTATCCGACGGGGATCAACGTGTCGCTCGGCAGCGACTGGTGTTCGAACGATCTCTGGCATTACATGCGCGCCGCGATCCTGATCCCGCGCGCGATGACCGGCGATGTCGGCATGCTGTCCGGCTACGACGCGCTGGAGATGGCGACGATGGGCGGTGCAAGAGGCCTCGGCCTGGAAGACGAGATCGGCTCACTGGAGGCGGGCAAGAAGGCGGACGTCATCCTGGTCGACGTGTCGCGCCCCTGGTCGATGCCGATCCGGCTGGAAAACTTCCTGTCGAACCTGGTCTACAATGCGGGCGGCGGCGACGTGACCGACGTCTTCGTCGACGGCCGCGACATCGTCCGCGACCGGGAAGTCGTGACCATCGACCGGGCTGAGGTGTTCAACCAGGTCCAGCAACGCGCCGAACGCATCTGGGCTCGTGCGGAGAAGAATTTCACGTAACGGGAAAGTGGCAACAGCTGCGCCGAACGCGCTGGCGCGCGCAATCAGATAACATGTCCTTTATTAGGCGATCACTCAACGGACGGACTCGACGTCCTTGAGAATCATGAACAAGAACCCCGTATCGCAAGGTGTCCGATATGCTCCCTGCGCATCGAGCACTTTCGCCGCGACAGCGGCCATCTCCCAGCCATCGGTTTCATCCGCAGGCCATTTAGGGACGGTGAGATTGGCAAAACCTTCCGCTTCGCCGAATGCTCTCAGCGTCAGCAGCTCATGATAAGTCATTTCATCGAGACTGTGGTTGGCCCATGACCACAGCCACGTATTGCTGGTTGTCGCAACCGATCCCACGAACTGAATCCGCGCTACCAGCGCAACGTTACCTGCATTGGAAAACAGGATTTTCCGGGTTTCCTGATCCCAGTCCCAACGTTCGTGCTTAAAAAGACCGTACTCCTTATCTAAAAAATCTTGCTTCGTTTGCAGTTCCGATACGGCAGCGGAAACAAACGGACGCCATGACGCTGAGCGTTCGTCCATCAACGACGATACGCTGCTTCCCTTCCGGTCCTCGTAGCAGCAATGGCACGTTAGTTTTGCATCGAGGACCTGCTCGTTCTTCTCATTCCATTCGCCTTCCTTTTGGAAGGCCCGGTCACAGGCAGCGCACCACGCATCGGGCCAAGCGTTTCCTTCCGAAGGGTAGTCACAAAACCATTGTTGATTTGGGTCTTTTGCCAAATGCCCGCAGACATAGGCGGGATACGCTTCACCATGCGTCGGACAGTTAACTATTTGATCGGACTCTGACATTCGCGTCTCGCTGTACGTATAGCGTCCGTTCCACCGAAAGACCGTAATGGCCTAGTTTGCGGCGCTGCTACCACCGGTCTTCTGATTTTATTTGTACCAGCATCTCGTTTCAAAGCGAGGCAATTAAGGGGCGCTATACCTCGCTATGCGCCCCATAGACTGCATTGGCTAATTCATTCGTTGCGGTGCCGCTTCATGGCCCGGACTGGATCGTCGGTCAAGCCGAGGATGATGGGCTTCGTTGGTGGTGACTGGGCCGCATCATATTCAATTGTCCCGATGCCCGCCTCAGCGCCCGGTGCGGCAGGACCGGGCGAGGGCGCCGAGGCGCCGCATGCAGTCGTCGTACCGGTCCTCGGCGACCCGTCCGACAGTGAGGCGCAGGCAGTTCTGGTACAGCGCCGACCGCGTGAAGATGTCGCCGGGCAGAAGGCTGATTCCCAGGCCCAGGCCACGCTTGAACAGCGCGAGCGAGTCGTAGCCGCGCGGCATTTCGACCCACAGGGACAGCCCGCCGGCCGGTGCGGTGCATTTCGTCCCCGCCGGAAAATGCGCCAGCACGGCGTCGCGTAGCGCCTGGCAGCGGCGCGCATATAGTGCGGCAGCGGCCTGGGTCATCCGCCGGAACCGATTGCCGGACAGGAAATCGCTCAACGCAAGCTGCGGGATCGTCGCGCAGGTCAGATTAAGCAAGAACTTATGTTGCAGCACCGCGTCTTTGGCCCTCCCGGGTACGATCCATCCGAGGCGCAGCGCCGGCGAGACGGTCTTCGAGAACGATCCGCAGTGCAGCACCATGCCGTTCTTGTCGAACGACTTGGCGCTGCTCTTCCCGGCGAGACCGAATCCGAGCGAACCGAGCACGTCATTCTCGATCAGCGGAACGTCATGTCGCGACAAAATGCCGACGGCGTCGCGCGTGTCCGCCGCTTCCATGCAAAAGCCGAGCGGATTTTGAAACGTCGGTGTCAGGACGCAGGCCGCGAGTTCGCCGCTGGCCGCCGCCTGTTCCAGCGCGTCCAGATCGATCCCGCTACGCGGGTTCGTTGGTAGTTCAAGAGCCTTCAAATTCAGCGCCTCTATCACTTGCAATATGCCGAAATAAGTCGGTGATTCGATGGCGACGATATCGCCATTCTGCGTGATCGCCCGCAACGCCAAAAACAAAGCTTCCTGCGCACCGTTTGTAATGACGACATCCTTTTCGCCAACCATGCAGCCTTTATCGACAAGGATGCGGGCGACATCGCGGCACAACGCTTCGGTACCGCGGGTTCGTTCATAGATGGCAATTTGCTCCGGATATGTTCTGGCGGTGCGGGCTAGCGCGCGCGACAACACATTGAGCTCAAACGCCTCGTGGGCAGGATCGGCGGTGTCGAAACGTGCGACCTTCGGGTCTCTTGGAACATCGCATAGATACATCACCATGCGGCCGACATCGACGGTCCCTGGATCCTCCGGCGGGCGGGAAGCGGCCGGTTCGCGCGCGTCGCCCTGGCGAGCCCGCACGTAATATCCCGATTTGGGCCGCGACTCGACCAGCCCCATATCCTCGAGCCGGCTGTACGCCTCGATCACCGTCGTCACGCTGACCTGAAACCGGTCCCTCGCGGCGCGGATCGAGGGCAGCTTCGCGCCTGCCGGATAGAGGCCACCATCAATTGCTTCGGCCAGTTCGGCGGCCACCGTCTGATAGAGAAAGCTCATCGCCCGGCTTTCTGTTCCGGTACAGCTAGCGAAAATTATACCCTGTTGGGGAAATACAATCAATCTGTACTGGCTATATTTCAAAAATCTGTATCTGTATTTGAAATTATAGCCCCCCTATAATCGCGGCCCCTTTGTCTTTCGAGGGAGGACCCGATGCAGATGGGACCGATCAGCCGCGCCAAACCTGGCGATATCGTCGGCCCGATCGAATGCGGCCCGCCTGGCAAGGCGTTTTCCGGCATGCGGATCACGGTGCGAACTGCCGGTGATATTACGGTACTTGATTTTCTCGGCCGGCTAGACGCGGATACGCTGACGGACGCGGAAAACCTGCTGGCCGAATTGATCGAACAGGGTGCTGCAAAGATCGCCGTCAATCTGGAAATGCTGAACGATATCGGCTGCGGCGGGTTCCGCTTCTTCTTCCTGGCAGGCAAGTGGCTTGAAGACGCAGGCGGTGCGTTGCGCCTTTACGCCGCCAGCGGCTACGTGCGGGAGATGTTCGATGCGGCCGGTTTCTCGACGGTATTCGATATCTTCCCGGATGAGGCCGCGGCGCTGCGGAATTTCTAACGCAGCGCGTTGTGCCTTGCGCCGCTCAATCCTTGCCTTCGACCGTCTCCTCTTCGATCGCATAATACTCGTCGAGGCCGATATAGTCCTCGATCTGCTGGCGGGCGGTGACGGCTTCTTCCTCCGTCACGCCGGTGTAGCTGCCGGTTTCCTTCATTTCCTGCAGCGCCTTCTGCGCGGCGTGGAAACTGGCGATCAGGTAAATCTGCGCGTCGATACAGACCGCATAACCCATATCTTCAAGCTGCTTCAAGGAATAGAGCGGCCGGCCGTCGCGGTTGCCGCGGCTCTGCACATAGGCCAGCGGCAGGGGCGATCGTTTCGCCGCCTCGGCTGCTTCTTCGTCGTTGCGCGGGAAGATCAGGCCCATATCGGCTCCTTCTTCCGCCGCGACTTCCATGCGCATCAGGGACTCTTCAAGGCCTTCGAAACGGCAGGTGTCCGTGCGGGCGATGATGACGAAATCCGGGTCGCGCTTGTCGCGCTCGCGGCACGCCCAACGGATCTTGTCGCGATATTCGTCAACCGGAATCGCGTGCGCCACATATTTGTGATAGTGCGCGCGCTTGGGAAAAAGCTGGTCCTCGATATGGATGCCCGCGATACCGCCGTCGATGAACTCACGAATCGTGCGGGTGACGTGCAGCGGCTCGCCGAAGCCGGCGCCCGCGTCGGCGACCACCGGGATCGAAACCGATCTGGCCACGCCTGACGCCGTTTCCACCTGTTCGGTCAGCGTTAGAAGCGGTTCGGTCACGGCACGCGATCCGCCCGTCACGAAACCGCCGACATAGGCGGCGTCGAAGCCAACCTGTTCGACCATTCGTCCCCCAAGCGGATAGTAGACCGCCGGCATGTACAACAGACCATCCCGCTTTAAGAGCGCGCGTAGTCTCGCCGTTGCCTTTTCCATAATTGACTCCTCACCGCGTTTCCAAAATTATTGTCCAGACATTTGCGCTAGTATGATGTGCCACGCCTCTGGAGAAAAATCGAAAATCATGATTTCGGACATGAAAGCCATCGGTTCCGCCGAAAACCCACAGCGCATCGAGCTTCCTTGCGCCTGGTACCGCAACCAGCTCGAGGCCGACAAATCGTGGATATGGCCGTTCCAGAAGGAGCATATCGAGGAGCTCGACGCCGCGCTCCGCCTCTCCAGGGAAAAAGGGCTCGGCATCTTCGAGGTCACCAAGGCTGATTTTCCGTTGCCCGGTTTCGCAACGGTCCTGGATGCCCTTCTCGATGAGTTGGAGCACGGCCGCGGCGTCGTCCTGATGCGCGGCTTCCCCGTCGACCGCTACAGCGAGGACGATTTGCGGCGGCTCTACTGGGGCATGGGCACGCATATGGGCGGTGCGGAGTCGCAGAATATCGACGGCGAGCTGATGCAGGATATCTCCGACCGCGGGTTCGATTACACCAAGACGGAACACCGCGGCAGCATGACTTCGGCCCTGCTACGGCCGCATTGCGACATTACCGACGTGGTCGGACTGCTCTCCATCCGCACCGCCAAGGAAGGCGGCGAGAGCACGCTGTGCAGCTCGATGACGATCTACAACGAAATCCTCGACAAGCATCCGGAGTTTCTACCCGCCATACATGGCGGCTTCCGGTTCGACCTCGACGGCAAGGGTCCCACGGGTCACCCCAAGGAAGTCACCAACCCGCTGCCGATTTACTGCTGGTGCGAAGGGCAGCTTGCCTGCCGCTTCAATCAGAAAGCGATCGAGGAAGGCGGCTTGAAGATCGGCGAGCCCCTAACGGAATTGCAGCAAGCCGCTGTGTCCTTCATCGGCGAGACCGCAATCCGGCCAGACATTCAATACAGCATGGATTTCCAGCCGGGCGATATCCAGTGGCTCAACAATTACGTCATCCTGCATTCCCGCACCGAATATGTGGATCACGACGAGGCGGCGAAAAAGCGCCTGCTGTTGCGTCTCTGGCTGAATCACGCCAAGGCCCGCCCGCTGAATGACGATTTCGCCAACAAGGCGCTGATGGGTCCGCGTAAGGGCGTTAAGAAGCGCGCCGCGACCTACGAGCTCGAAGCGGGATAAACGGCGCGGCCGGACCAAACCGATGACCAACGCCCTATTCAGCGAGAACCGCGTAAAGCTTGGCGTTATGGCGTTCAACTGTTCGCACGGCTCGACGGTCACAACAGCCGACGGCGCCTGGGCGATGACCTGGGAAGAAAACGCGGCGCTAGCGAAAATGGCGGACGCCGCCGGCCTCGAAGTCCTGCTGCCGGTCGGCCGCTGGAAGGGCTATGGCGGCGAAACCGACTTCAACAACCGCACCTTCGAGAGCCTGACCTGGGCCTCCGCGATCGCGGCGATCACCAACTACAGCACCATCTTCTCCACCGTACACGCCCCGCTGATCCATCCCGTCGCGGCGGCGAAGATGATGGCGACGATCGATCATGTCTCCGGCGGGCGGTTCGCCCTCAACGTCGTCGCCGGCTGGTTCAAGAACGAATTCGAGATGTTCAACGTCACGCTGGCCCCGCACGACCCGCGCTACGACTACGCGGCGGAGTGGCTCGATCTGGTGAAGCGGCTCTGGACGGAACCCGACGCCTTCGATTTCGAGGGCGCGTTCTTCCAGGGCAAGGCGCTGTGGAGCCAACCCAAGCCGCTGCAATCGCCGCGCCCGCCGATCATGAACGCCGGCAGTTCCGAAACCGGCCACGCCTTCTCCGCCCGGCATGCGGATATGAACTTCGCCATGCTGCGGCAAAAGGACGAACTTAGCGACCGCGCCCAGATCGCGCACTTGAAACAGATGGCCGCCGACCTGGACCGCACGTCGCAATGCTGGATCCATGTCTATGTCGTCTGCCGGGAAACCGAGCAGGAAGCGCGCGACTATCTGAACCACTATGTCGTCGAAAGGGGCGACGATGTCGCCGTCGGCAACATGCTCGATATCTTCGGCGTGCAAAGCGGCACCCTAAGCCCCGACGTACTGGACGCCTTCACGTTCCACTTCAAGGCCGGCCATGGCGGCTACCCCCTGGTCGGAACCCCGGAACAGATCGTCGACAGCATCGAGCGGCTTTCGCAAATGGGCGTCGACGGCTTGCTGATGTCCTGGGTCGACTATCTCGGCGAATGCCGGCACTGGATCGACCATGTCCTGCCGCTGATGGAACAGGCGGGCCAGCGGCGGCCGTTCGCGGGCTCCGCTTCATAAGCGCCAAAACGCAGACACCAAGAGCTGAAGACACTCGGCGGTTTTTGATGAAAGCGCCAAAACTCCTACCTGCCAGGAAACCAAAGCGCACGGCGGGAAACAGCGATAAACTTGCCTTGTATCTAATGATTTTTCGCAACAAAAGCGTGTAGATCTAGTACAATAAGCTCGTCAATTATTTTGTTCAATCTAACCAATTGAAGAAAGGCGCATAGGTGCCGAGCACAAACGAAGGCATAGACTTTGGCGGCGCCCGAGGCTCAAACGCAGGCGACCAATACCACGAACTATGGACTTTACAGCAGGTTTTGGAACTTCTGACGCCCAATACAAGTTTGACTGGTGTGGGTGTCGAAGGCGTCCGAGCAAATGCTGATAATGATGATGATTCTGATAAACCGACTTGGGACGGTGTTGACTGTACGCTTTATTACGGCGGGAATACTCTTGAAACAGCTGATCACATAGAATTTGTCCAGCTAAAATATTCGTCGGCCAACCCTGATACTAACTGGTCAATATCGCGAATTACCAACACTACATCCAAGAACAAAAACAATTCGCCAATTCGCCAATTCGAAAGTTGGCGGATGATTTCAAGAATGCCAAGACCAGAACTAAGGACGACGCTCTTTTCCAACTACGTTTCATCAGCAATCAAGAATTATCCCCTTACCTAAGAGACGCGCTCGGTGCTCGTTGGTCAGGGCCATTAGCAAAGGCAAAGTTGCCAGCAAAAACAGTAACCACCCTTGAAAAATTAAAGAGCGCGACAGGCCTTTCCGAAAAAGATTTCTCACATTTTATCAGATTGTTAGACACGAGTGAATGTGGAAACAAGTCACGATTCGCGATACGTGAGGAAATATTTTCAACCGTCGCGAAGCACCTCGGGAACGATATCTCTGCCGAAGTTAGTAGCCTCAATATCCGTATCCGTGAGCTAATGCTACCGGAACGCGCAAATGAAATTGCAACTGAAAAAAACGTTCTGACTTGGTTTGGCCTTGGGGGACGCGAAGGGCTATTCCCTTGTCCGCCAGATTTCCAAATCGTCGAGAATACTATTCGCCGTGCAGCGATCGACGAAGTTGGAGGCCAGTTGCGGCTCGGCAAAAAACTTGTTCTCGTCCACGGTGGAGCGGGATGCGGAAAGACAACTTTATTACAGCAGGTTCCCGATGTTCTCCCTAAATCATCCGTTTGCATACACTTTGATTGCTTTGGCGGTGGACGCTATTTGTACTCCGACGATAAACGGCATTTACCAGAGAATGCGTACCTGCAACTGTCGAATGACGTTGCAACCACTCTAAAAATTCCGTTTTTTATTCCGAGAAACACAAAGAATCCAGCCACGATTCAGTCATTTATAGCCAAATTGCATCAAGCGGCGAAATTGCTGACTTTGCATTCACCTGAAGCGTTTCTCGTCGTCATCATAGATGCTGCAGATAATTCTGTTTCTGCTGCGAACAACGCCACGCCTGCAGAAATATCGTTTGTCAACGATATGCTTAGTGCAAACTTGTCGGAGATACCGAACAATGTCCGATTCATTTTATCCTGTCGTACGGGGCGCCGCTCACTGCTAAAGGTACCAAGTTCCACAGCACAGGTGAGATGTCAGTCGTTCTTACTAGAGGAGACAGGCGAACATTTAAAAAATTATTTTTTTGACCCTAGTGACGAATTAGTGGAGCAATTTCACTACCTTTCGAACCAAAACCCGCGGGTACAAACATATGCAATAGCAGCGGCGGAGCGTGACGAGACTCGGTTGCTTGCAGTTTTGCGACCAGGGGGAAAGTCGCTTGCGGATGTATTGAGAATAACATTCCAAGAAGCGCTGGAGAAATTGGGAGAACAGCAACTTTTCAATAAAATTATTGGAGCGTTATCGTTCTTGCCACCACCGATTTCGAACCCTTCCTTGGCCCGATTAACCGGTTGCGCACCGGAGACAATAAGGGACCTCGCATTAGACATATCACCTGGATTGAGGATCGATGGTGATGACATTACGGTTGCCGACGAGGACTTTGCATCGTTCCTGACCAACAGTTCGCTCGCTGATAGGCCGGCTATTATCGCTGCTATCGCGGACGATATGCATGCTCACTACGATAGTGACCCGTACAGTTCTATGCATGTGGCAGATTTTCTCGTTGCAACAGGGAGAGCGACGGAAGTCCTCTCTGTTATTGAGAGCGATCCTCGGTCAAAAGCGATAGGCGACCCTGTTACTCGACGCCAAACACAGGTTCGTCGCTTTAGGCAGGCGCTGGCGGCCTGCGAGGAGCAGGCCCTACCTGATGACGCAATCAAAACTGTTTTGCTTAGCGCTGAGGCGGAGCGTGACGATGACGCGCTAAATGAATTTCTTGAATCTAATCTTGATCTGGCTGTTGAATTTAGCGGTGGGTCACTGCAACGCAGGATTTTGTTTGATTCAGATCGGGTAAAAGATCATGGGTCATTCTTAACGCAGGACGCCGCTCGCGCGGCAAGAATTGGAGATAAAGCGACTGCGCGTGAGAGGCTAAGTTCTCACAATGCATGGTTGGGGCGACGAAGGCAGGCCCCGAATGATGAACTATCGAAATGGACCGTGAGTGATCATGACATAGCAGCGCGCGTGGAGACGGCACTTTTAGTTTTCGGGCCGCAAGCTGCGACATGGGAGATGAGACGTTGGAGTCCTCGTGACCTACCAGTTCGTATTAGCTTAAAACTTGTAATTCACCTCATCGCGGCCGGAAAAGCCGATCTAATCAAGAGCTGGATAGAGGAGCTTCCGCCTCCCAGACCTTGGGATCTTTTGGCCATGGTGCCGCTGGCGATGGCGGGTGAACCGATGAAAAAGAACGCAGTAGGAAAGTCGTTGGAATTGCTGCGACAGCGTTACCTACCAAAATTAGATCGCTTAGACGCCACTCACACGGAAGATCGGTGGGAAACCCAACTCTTGGAAACGTTTCTGCGCGCGTGCGAACTTGGATATAGCATTGGCGTAGGTAAGACGCGCTTAACCAAGGCGCTTAGACGGCTCCAAGCAAGACTGGAGCAAAAAGAGAGCCCCTACCGACTAGGTATTCGGGATACCAGACGGCTGGATGGGTTGCTTCGCTGTTATTTATTGCGGAAGGCACTTACTAAAACCAAGGTGGATAACACTGCCGTAATCGAGTACCTGAGGTCACTTGCGCCACACCCTGCGATCGGTTCCGGTAAGCGAAAAGCGAAGAAAAAGCGTCAGTCAAACCAGAACTTTGAATCTGAACAAGAGAAAGAACGATTTGAACGGAAGGTGCAAGCCATCCTCCCAGCCTATTTTGGTAGATTAGAGATTCTAACAACAGTGCGGCAGGGTCAGTCCATTAAGAAGAGTCAATTAGAATCTCTTGGAAAACTTGGTCTTAATACTTATGAGTTAGATCATGACTACGACAGCTCGCGTCTGCGGGTTAAGGCTGCGACGAGCGTTATGGCATTGCTTTTCGTCGAGGGTATATCTGCGAAAGATTTTCTGGAACAATCTATCAAACTATGCGCTGGCCGATTTAGCGATGCTTATGCAACCGACCGCCAACTAATTTGGCGTCTGATGTCTCTTCGGAACAAAGAGGCGGCGCTATTAATCCAACATGTAAGTGACGCTGTAGAGGAAGTCAAAGCAGTTCGCACTGGTTCTTCGGAAAAGCTGGATGCAATAGCGCAGCTATTGCGGCTAATCCTCCCGGTTAGCCCGAACGACGCGCAGGTGTTGTTTACGGATGCGTTAGAGATAGCCAAAGAAATAGATCATGAGGCGTTCGATCAAATCGACTTTTTGGCGACAGCATCGAAGGCAGCATCATCGCTTCAACTGCAGGAGCGACGTAAATTAGTATTCGACATTGCTGCATTCGTTAGCGGTGTCGCTGAAAGACTTTCAGACGACGAGCGGTTTTCATGGAATGCTGCAGTTAATGCGTTGAGCCGAGTTGACCCATGTGTTGCATTAGCCTGCATCGGTCGTTGGGCTGACTCAGGCCTCGCCAAACTTGAAGATACGTTGGACCGGTATTTAGTGAGGTCATTAGAGCGGGATGTAATCGATCCGACCGTCGTTGTTGCCTTTTTGTTGTTGTCGGGTGGGCCGGATGAAGGTTTGCGTAAAGAACTAATGTCCCGGTTGATGTCGGAAAAGCCTGAAGCGGTACGCGCATTGGAGGAGTTGTGCAGGCAACAGCTTCTGTACTTCTCGCAAAACACAAAACGGGAGACCATCCCGGAGATTGTTGATCAATTACCCTCTGCGCGGGCCTCAGACGGACAGTGGCTCCGGAAACTCAAAAACACATATGATTTCTTCCGTGAACTGGACGCTGGCGTCAGCGCAGAGCCGGAATATTCGACGGCACCCGTCTACGTCCGGAGGTCGTCAGATGATCCAGAAATACCGAAGGAGTTCAGCTTCGATCCAAAGGGAAGGATATTTGTCAAATCCGTTGAAATTGAAGAAGTCCTGAATGCAGCCCGAAACTCCGGTTTACGGTACGACGAACGAGACCTTCTAAAGAGCATGCGGGAAGCCGCGGGAATGCCGAGAGATCGGGTTGAGTTCCTGGACGCATTGGTAGGCACCGACGATTCCTGCATTTGGCCGACATACAGAGCGGCGTTTCTCGCAGAAACTTTAACGATGTGGCAAACGTTACCTTCGGTACGTTCTTGGTGCCAAAAGGTGCTGCCAAATTTTCTCATCCAAGATTTTCCAAACATTACGCGGTGGCTGAAAGAGGGTCATTCAGAGTTCCTGCGATTACTAGCATTAACTAATTGTGGTCCGGCTGAGAGGTTGAGGCTGCTTCTCGTTGGGGTGTCTAGGAGTGGCGATACACTTGGAAGCAGGGCGCAGTTTGCTATTGCCGAGGAAACAGCGCGCCTCTTGGACCAGGCCACTTTGGGTAGGTTGCTACAGTGGTACGCTCGCCGTCTCCGAAAACGATTGCCCGCCGAAGATACCGAATTACACGGGCTTGATGACTGTCCATATGATGTCGAGGAGACCGCTGGGCGTTTCTTGTACGCGATAATGAGTGACATCGACACCAGACTTCGGTGGAAGGCCGCGCACACTTTAAGGATACTTGCCAGACAGGGATGCCGCGGCATCGTGACGGCGACGATTGCTCAGGCACAACGATGCACTGAGACTAGTTTTCGCGATCCTATATCTCCCTTTTACTTTTTGGCAGCTAGGCTCTGGTTAGTTATTGCCGTCCATAGGATAAGTGCGGAAACGCCTGCCACTCTTGTAGACAGCAAAGATCCACTTTATCAGCTGGCGACTTCAACAGATATACCGCATGTTGCAGTTTTCGAGTACTCGAAGCGATCGCTATTAAAACTGCAAGATTGCGGATTGGTTTCTCTGAACGATGATCAGATGTCGATTCTGACGAGCGTCAATCAGCCCGATAAGGGAGAAATCGAAGAGAAGAAAAACAGTTCTTTCCGTTCCTTCGAGCAAGCTGGCGGCGACAATCGTCGATTCCGCTTTGATTGGGTGGATACCTTACCTTACTGGTACGAGGACATTTTGCGAATTTTTCCGACTGTTGAGCCCAATACGGTGCTCGATATGGCTGAACGATGGATTGTCGATTGTTGGGGTGCAGGAGAGAACGCAAGCTGGTGGGATAAGGAACCGAGAAAGCGACGGTACGACGAAGGACGCTTCGCATTATGGTCCAATCATCATGGTTCCACCCCGATTGTTGAGCGCCACAGTAAGTACCTTGAGTGGCACGCCATGTATTGTGTAGTTGGCGAGCTACTCAAGAGCTACCCTATTAGCGTCGGCGACGAATTCGAATATGGAAGTTTTAAGTATTGGCTGAAGAAAGGACTGCCAACATACGACTCAGCCTGGCTTTCCGATAACCGGGGTCCCACGCCACTGGAAAGAAGAATGTGGGCAGAAGATAGAAGGAGCGATACTGGGTGGTTGCATAACCTTAACGTGAATGAATGCTTGGCGGAGTTGGGTATTCAGAACACGAGTCGATTAGGTTGGATCGTAGCGAATGGGCACTACACAGTTCATTTTGGGCAGCGAGAAACTACTGTTGGCATAAGTTCTGCGCTTGTAGACCCGGATACGGGAGCGTCATTGGCAAGAGCCTTGCAGACTATCAGCAACACCTGGGACTATGTACTTCCGCGTGATGACGTCGATAGGGAGATAGACGATCCGCCGTATCGGTTGCTCGGTTGGTTGGCAGACAGAGATGAAGATTCGTATTTCGATTCGAACGATCCCTTGAGTTACGATATAGGAAATATACTTGTTAAGCCGGGTAAATTAGTCACGGATAATTTCGACCTTGAAGCCACACAAGGCCTCTATTACGCATGGAAAGAAAGGAGTACAGGAGCTGACGCAGTAGTATACGAAGCGTGGTGCGATGAATCGGTTACGGAGGGTGAGTACTATAGAAGACGCATTCGTTCGAACGGATATCGGTTGTGGGTGAGAGCTGATATCGTCAGTACTATTCTTGCCGCACAGGAGATTGAGCTGATATGGGCAATAGAGGTAGATCGTCGTCTGAAAAGCCAGACCCAACGATACTCCGGGGACGATGAGAAAAGAAAACGCCACCACAAAATCCTCCGCCTCCAGGAGAAAGGCAGCGTCGTCAACTTCAGGGGACGCCGTATTGCGTCTTGGTCAGGCGCTGGTCAAGGAGCTAGATCTAGATCCCGGAGTTGACACTCTAGGGCGATGGATGGCGCACCATATTGCGGAATTAATGATTGAAGCGCAGGATGCACAAACTTGTTCCCAAGCAGAGAAGAAGAAAGCATGCGCCGATACAATTTTGAAGTTTTGGCGGCATCGGCATGTACTTCCAGATGGGAAACGCCCTTTCGAAGACATCGAGCCGATAATTCGTGCGCTAGAGGCCATCGATCCAGAAAACGATACGCCACGGTACTTTGGAGGAGCACGCAACGCAGCGCGGGATAGTAAACTCCCACCGAAGACTAAGCAGTGGCTCGATCTGGTTGACGGAATAGAGTATTCGGCAAAAGTTTTGATTCGTTACGCGCTCTTAAGCGCTGCAAAATCTACTAAGAGAAAGGCCGAAAAGTGGGTAGAGCTAGCCCAAGAAGCAGACGAACGGGTGGAAATAGAACTACCCGTTGTGAGAATGATTAGTGACGAGGGCGAGCTGATGGGGGCGAGTGATCCAGATGAGAGGAAGAGGAAACTCCTGGAAGATCGAATTGATAGACTCGACAATTTTACTGAGATGGCCGGAGCGCTAGCAGAAGATATGCGAGCAAAGCTAAAAACCAAAACTTCGAAAAAACCATTTTAAAAAGGGGTCAGAGCCCTTTTTAGAGATTTTATTTTCTCGAGCGGCGGCGCGCTCTGCTATTTTGTGGCGCCAATTTAGAACCCTTGCGCGATGTCTAGCGCGCACAGCGGCGAACGCTCTCCACCCGTGTTGTTGTTTAATCGACTACGAAGAACGGAGCAATCGTGCTCAATTAAACTGTCCGTCAAACCCGGGTTAGCTCAACCTGACCCTTCATTTCTTTGCCCCCTGAGTCGGCGCCCTGAACGCCGAGCGCGACTGCGCATTTTGATTTAGGGGCGTTGGTTGGTAAGCGTCCGGCCTGACCGCTCTGCCGTGCAGAAGAAGTGAGGTTTAGTGTCCACTTGTTTAGGTGGACACTAACGGGGATCAGGATGTGGCGAAGCGGGGCAAGCGTCGGCGCTGGAGTGCAGA
>WLWI01000289.1_pt1 | contig 56159 bp, 47 predicted proteins | sample 6701501 | NCBI WGS metagenome assembly WLWI01 (sample SAMN12718690, study PRJNA515312) | sponge metagenome | isolation source: marine sponge | host: Mycale hentscheli | place: New Zealand: South Island, Marlborough, Capsize Point | collected 2014-11-01 | reverse complement strand
TTCTTCAACCACCGTGGGAAAGCCGATAATGGCAGGCATGGCATCCAATCCGAGACAGGGGGTGGGGAATGACTACATTTTGCACCAATTAATGCATACTAACCGCGTTTTGCAAAAGTCCAGTTATCAACAAGGCTTACTCCCGATAAGCACCCCTTAAAGGGAGTAAAAAGCTCACTGAAATCAAACCTAATCGGGCATTGTCAGGTAGGTCTAGTTGTGGCAAGTACAGCTAAACGCTTCGCACTCCGTTAGCTTTGCAGGCAACAATAAGCCTATACTCAGCCGGTGGCGGCAAGGTGCAAACGCACCTCTTGCAATACCAACGCCGCGCCACTGACCAACCCAACTTCCAATTCATTCACCCCGGTCCGCAGCCAGTCTACCGGCACCGGAAATTCAATCGGATCTTCCTCTAAGGGCACCGGCCGAGTAGTCGACGGGTAGATATTCCAGTCGGGCTCGTATTCTGTGCGCGTCCAGGGCTGTTGCGGCTTTTGCCGCTGTGCCCAAGCCAATGGCCGCCCGTTCAATACCACACGCAGCTGGGTATCGTCGGCCAACTGCGCAAAGCCCAGCCCCAAGGTGCATTGGGCGCCTGGATCGACGGCGGCAATATCTAGTTGCAGCCGCGCCGCCTGGCCGGTGTGGGTCTTGTCCAGCAGCACCGGCAATTGCGCCCGCGGGATGGCGTTGCGGAAGGAGAAACCCAGTTGGCTGGTGGGCCGCTCGCGCTCGGTGCGGTCGACCACATAGCACAGATCGGTCTGCGCCAAACCGGCGGCATCGGCCAATTGCCCCAGCACCTGTTGCTTCCAGGCCGCCGACATGCTGTAGTAATTGAAGAAGTAGAGCCCGTCGACGCCATGGGCCCAGTAGCGCGCTGCCAGGGCCCGTAGCTGATTTTGGGTGAGCAGGGAGCGCAAGCCCTCGAAGCAGCCGTAGACCCGGCATTGGCTGTCCCGGGCCAGCTCGACAAATTCTGCAATGGGCATTTCAAAGGGAATAAAACCGCCGCCGGCAATGAGCAGGTCGATCCAACCGTTTTGCACCCAGGTGGCCACGTCCAGGCCAATGCGGCGGGCATCGGCCAGGGTGGGCGGTACGCGCACGGCCAGGTCCAGGTGGGTCCCCCGGGCGGTGCCGACCTGGTCGAGTTTGGCCCGCACCCGGGCCACCAGATCGTTCATTAGATAGGCTTGCGCCGCCGCCTCTTCGACGCGGAAAAAGGCCGGGTGGCGCATGAAATCCAATTCAATACCGGCAATATCGAAGCGCTCGATCAGCTCAAAGATAATCGCCGCCATATGGTCGCGCACCGGGGCGCAGGCGTAATTGAGGCCGGTGCGAATGCCCCATTCCAGGCCGCCGGGCGGCATCTCTTCGCCCGGGCGGCCGATCAGCCAGTCGGGATGGTCGCGGCGCAGGCGGCCGTAATTGGGCGCCGCCTCGTCCATATCGTAGTGCTCGTTCATTCGCACGGAGGGAAAAAAGGCCAGACCCGCCTGTTGGCACAATTGGGCGATAGCGGTGACCGGTCCGCCGTGTTGTTGAATTAGCGCGGTTAGATTGTCGCGCCGGCGCTGCTGGGTCGGGTCGAGGTTTTGGTCCCCCTGGCCAAAACGCTGGCCCACCTCTGTTTCGTAATCGTAGACCTCGTGCCCCCCCACCGACCACAAAAATACATCGACCGGCGAATTGGCATAGGGGCCAATCATTCTGTCGTGCAGCAGCTGCGGGGTCAGGGGCGCATCGGCCGTGCCGATAATCCAGCCGTCGTCGTTGACCAGCATACGCCAGCTGTGTTTGGGGTCTGCCATGGGTTTGCTCCGGTTTGCGCTGGTTGGGCTTAGTCTTTGGGCGACCAATATAAAACGCTGCGACCAAACGACAAGGGATGCCCGGATTTGGCTTGCTCCAAGTTGGGCCAGTTGGTATCTTGAGCCCCCGGAAACCTGCACCATTGCGTCCTGGCCCTTTCCAGCACGGCGGGCGATTTCAGGATAGAATACGAGCCAAGAGGATTATCCATAGGGAAAGGAAACAAAACCATGGCACACGATACCGTGGCGCAACACCGCCGCAAAGGACACGGCCCGGCCATCTGGCTGGCCGGTGACCCCGATGACCTGGAAGAGTTGATGCCGCTGGGACCGGCGGGCATTGTCACCAATACCGTCGTGCTCAACCAGCTAATGCCCAAATACGGCACGGTTATAAAACTCATCGAGCGCTACCTGGCCATTACCGACAAACCCGTGGTAGTGGAAATTGACGGCCATACAACCCAGGAATTGCTCGAAGTGGGCCGCGTCTTCACCGCTATGTCGGATAATATCATCCTTAAGATTCCCTGTACCCTCACGGGCCTGGGCGCTTTCAGGACGTTGCAGGATGAAGGCATTGAGACATTTTGCACCACGGTTTTTTCCCTGTCGCAAGCCGCGGTGGTAGCCCAGGCCGGTGTCGACCATATCTTGCCTTTTTGCGAGCCGGTGAAGGAAATGGGCGGCGACGCCACCAAGCTGGTGCGCGAATGCGCCGCTATGTTTGGGGGTTGGGAGCAGCGGCCCTATATCATGGCCGCCTTGGTGCGCTCGGTGGAAACCGCGTACGCCGCCCTGCGCGACGGGGCCGACGAGATTGTCACCTTCTGGCCGGTGTACAAGGATATGATGCAGCACCCCCTGACCGATACCTGGAACGAGACGTTTATGAACGAGTGGGTCGCCATGCACCAGGCGGGCCAGCTGGAAGGTGTGCCGGTAAAATTAGATTGAAGGAATAACCGGAATATTGGCGAACAGCGGTCGGCCCTCGGGTTGGCCGCTGCTTTGGTATAAGATACAAAAACACTAATGTCTGGATGTTTTGGCGCGCCGCGTTGAGGGACAAGTAGTAAACATCCGGATAACACGGAATCAAACTTGTATAACCGGCCATTGTGAGGCCATGCCCCCTCTGCGTACCGACTCTACCGAATCCGCTAGCGGCGACCTCCATGTGACGGTACGCGGCATTGCCATTGGCAGTCTGTTGTGCGTCGCTATCGCCTTGGGGGCCCCCTACGGACGGCAGGTAATCAAGGGCACGTCGCTGGCCCTGACCTCGGCCACACCGGCGGCTTTCTTCCTGTTTTTACTGCTGTTGCTGACCCTGCATCTGGCCCTGGGTTGGTGGCGCCGCAGCTGGGCTTTGCGGCGCGGCGAATTGATCACCGTTTTCATCATGATGGCGGTGGCTTCCGCCATTCCCACCAAGGGCGTCAACGGTCTGCTATTGCCCATGATTACGGGCACCTTCTACTACGCCACCCCCGAAAACGATTGGGCCAACCAGATCCATCCCCTGCTGCCGCACGGGATTTTGGTCACCGACGCCCGGGCAGTGAAGGAATTCTACGAAGGAGCCTCTGGTCAAGGCGGTATTCCCTGGGCCCACTGGCTGGCGCCCCTGGGGGCCTGGCTGTTATTATACGGCTCCCTGTATCTGGCCCTGACCAGTATCGCCGTTGTGCTGCGGCGCCAGTGGGCCCAGCACGAGCGCCTGATTTACCCGCTAATGCAGGTGCCCTTGGCGATGATGGCGGACGATGAACAGGGGCGTCTGCTCAAGCCCTTTTTTCGCAGCGGCATCATGTGGACGGGTTTTGCCATTCCGGTGGTTTTTATGAGCCTGTACGCCCTGCACAATTATTTCCCCTGGTTTCCGCAGATAGTCTTGAGCGCCCCAATCACCTTGTTCGGCGATAGCCTCACCCTGACTTTTGGGCTCAATTTCCTCATGCTGGGCTTTGGTTATTTCATCAATACGCAAATGGCTTTCAGTCTGTGGGCGTTCTACCTGCTGCACCAGTTGCAGGAGGGTTTGATGTTGCACTACAGTCTGCACAGCACCCAGGCCCAATTGGGCTGGTGGAGTGAGCCGGGCATGGGGCACCAGATGATGGGGGCGTTGATTGTCCTGGTGGTCTCGGGTCTGTGGGTGGGGCGGCGTCATTTTGGGCGGGTGCTGCACAAGGCCTGGCGTGGCGACGCACCGGTGGACGATAGCGACGAGATTATGTCCTACCGGGCGGCGGTCTGTGGCCTGCTCATTGGCCTGGGCGGTATGTGGGTTTGGTTGTGGCAGAGCGGTATTCCGGCCGTGATTGTGCCGCTGTTCCTCTTTGCCGCCCTGGTTATTTTTATTGGCCTGGCCCGGGTTATCGCCGAGACGGGCCTGCCCATTTTCAAGGCCAATATGATCCCGGCCGGTTTTGCCGTCTCCAGCGTCGGGGTGCCCGCCCTGGGGCTAAAGGGCATGGTCGCCACCGGCTATACCATGGTCTGGTGCGGCGATTTGCTGGTCTTTATGATGGCGCCCCTGGCCAATGGATTGCGCCTGGGCGGCGAATTGCGCAGCGGCCAGCGCCGTCTGGCCTGGGCCGTGGGTTTGGCCATGCTTATCGCCTTAGTGCTGTCGGCCTGGTTCACCATTTACCTGGCCTACCGCTACGGCTCGATGAATCTGCTTATCTCGCAGCACTACGCCGCCGAACCGTCGCGGTTTGCGCTGGAGAAAATAGCCAATCCCAGCGGTCCTAGTCTGAGCGGCTATCTGTGGATGGGCGGCGGCGGCCTGGTCATGGGGCTGCTGCTTTTGGCGCGGCAGCAATTGTGGTGGTGGCCCCTGCACCCGCTGGGTTTTTTAGTGAGTCACGGCAAGGTGATGAACGGGATCTGGGCGACTATTTTGCTGGCTTGGCTGTGCAAAACGCTGGTACTCAAATACGGCGGCGTGGGCTTGTACCGCCGCACCCAGCCGTTTTTTCTGGGGCTGGCCCTGGGGCATATAGCCATCGGCGGGATCTGGTTGATTATCGACGGCTTTACCGGTATGGTGGGCAACCGCATCCCGCTGTACTACTGAGGGGTATTGGGACGGCCAGGGGTGATTCGTTATTGTACTCAATGGCACTGATCCCCTACCAAGCGTCAGCGAAGGTCTTGGGGGTGTTGGCCGGCGGCGGGCAGTGGGGGTTGGGTGGGGGCTGCCGTTTTATCGGATCACTCCGGTACGGGCGTGTCCTGAAGAACGAAGGTTTCGATGAACAGCCGCGCGATGTCGGAGCGCAGCAGATTGCTGTCGCCACCCAGGTTATAGTGACTGCTCATGGCATCTGTATTGGCCGCGGCGACAAAGGACAGACCACGCTCAGGAACGCGAATAATGAGGGATGAATTGGCCACCCACCAGCCGTGGTGCCACTGGATCCCGATCCCTTCATGCTCGTGAATGTACCACCCCATGCCGTAGGGCAAGGGCTGACCATTGGCTGCCAAGGTGGGGGTGAAGATCTGATCCCAGGTCGAGGCCGACAGGAACAAGCCCGCATCGATGGCCATAGACCAGGCGGCCACGTCCTCTACCGAACCAATGAGTCCTCCGGCCGTGTTGAAGAGCGAAGGGTAGTTTTTCTCGAAGACCTTGCGGTCTTTTCGCGCGTATCCGGTGGCCATGTTGGCGATGAAGGCGCGGCGATCGAGGCCGGCGTGACGGAAACTTTCCGCATCCTCGACATTGGGCGCCGTGTGACGGAGACCAAGGGGGCCAAGGATGCGTTCCACGATCAACTCGGCGAAGGTACGACCGCTAACCCCTTCGATCACCTTGTCGAGTTCGCCGAAGCGATTGCCGTTGTAGAGAAACGCTGCGCCGGGTACCCCCTCCGAGGTATGCGACATCAGGTGCCGGACTTCTATGGCCTCAGCCCCGGGCAGATCGACGTTCCAGGTACTGACGGGGGTCTGCAGATCGAGTCGTCCCTCCTCGACCAGTTGCAGCAAGATGACCACGGCGAAGGTCTTGGTGAGGGACGCCAGGTGGAAAGACGTCGAAGGGGTGGCCGGTCTACTTTTGTTCACATCGGCGTAGCCAAGGCCCTTGGACCAGGCCACCGCACCATCCTTGACGATAGCGGCGGACAGGCCGGGGATTTGCAGTTGCACCCGGATTTCGTCCAGCCGCGCCTCGAAGCCCTCTAGCCCCGGGGTTGGTTCCACATCGACCGCCACGGGACTTGACCCCGAACAGGCGACCAGGAAAACGACTGCAGCAGACCACAGAAATTTCATCATTCCTCGAACTAAAACAACTCGAATTGACCCGGATCAATCCGCCGCGCCTGATGTGCCAGGACGGCGTTGAGGACTTCAATGGCAACGCGCGATTCCACGGTGACGCCGGCGCGCACGCCCAAGCAGGGATCGTGGCGGCCTTTTTTGAGCTGGTAGTCAATTTCGCTGAGGTTTTTGCGCACCGATTGTTGGCTCAGGGCAATGGTCGAAGTGGGCTTGAAACCCAGCCGCAGTACCAGGGGCATGCCGGTGCTGATACCGCCAATTAGCCCCCCCTGGTGGTTGGTCTGGTAACCGGTCTGGCGAATGGGGTCGTTATTCTGGCTGCCGGTGCGGTCCACCACCTCCAACCCCGAGCCGATCTCGCAGGACTGCACGGCGTGGAGGCCGCCGAGAATACCCATCAATTTCAGCTTCAGGCTGTGGTAGAGCGGCTCGCCCACCAGGGCCGGGACGCCGGTGGCCACCACTTCAATGGCCGAGCCGAGCGAATCGCCCTGTTTGCGGGTCGCCTGGATCAGCTCGCCGGCTTCCTGGGCGAAATCGGCGTCTAGAGCGTGCAGGGGGCCCGATTCCAATTCGATGTCGAGTTGGTCGGCCTGCTCGGGCGCCAGTAGCTTGCCGTCGCCCTGCCGCACCAATTCGTCGATATGGTCAGAGAGCCGCCGCCGCGCTTTGAGGGGGCCCACCTGGTCGATGGAGGAGAACAGGCGCATGCCGAAGCACTGCTGCAAAAAGAGACGGGCAATGGAGCCGCCAATAACATCGGAAACCGTTGAGCGATACGACGAGCGGCCGCCGCCGCGCGGATCGACAAAACCCTGCGATTTATGGTGTTTGACCAGGTCTGTATGTCCGGGTCTGACTTCGCCCTCTGGACCGGCGAACTGGCGGTAGTCGGAGGAGCGCTTGGCCGCCGACAGCACCAGGGCGGCGATGGGCTCGCCGGTGGTGGTGCCGCATTCGTAGCTGGGGGTTTGGACCCCGTCGCCCAGGGCGACTTCGGGGCCGGCCAACAGGGCATCGTGGTCCTGGCTGTAGAGCCCCGACAAGAAGGCCACCTGGTCGTCCTCGCGCCGGGGGGTGCCCAGTTTATTGCCGCCGGGGCGGCGCCTGTCCAGATAGCGCTGCACCTGGGCCCGCTCCACTTGGAGCCCCGCCGGGCAGCCGTAGACAATGGTCGTGACCCCCGGGCCGTGCGATTCACCGGCCCCGGCTACGCTGAAGAGGGGCCCGCCTAAAATTTCCATAAGTATGCTTCCTCCGAAGAGGTAGAATGTAGTTGTCCGGGTGTCCGTCCGTCAATATTGGGGTCGGGCTTTGGCCGGGATGGATTTTTTTTTCTTATTGCATATACTAGGTATAAAACAAGCTTTTCCGCAGGCCCGTCGGCCTCGCTTGAAGCAGTCATCGCTGATGGCCACGGCGCAATATCCATAGGCGAATAAGCAATGACACCTGAACCTGGGTTTGACTGGCGTTGGAAGGGGGTTTGTCTGGCGCTCCTGCTGGGCATCCCTCTCGGCCTGGGCGCCTTTACCTTCCACTACGGCGAAGGTCTGTCCTATTTTAGCACCGACCCGCAGGCTTGCGCCAACTGCCATATCATGCAGCCCCAGTTCGATTCCTGGCAGAAGGCCAGCCACCATACTTTTGCCACCTGCATCGACTGCCATCTGCCCCACAGTTTCATCGGCAAGTACTGGGCTAAAGCCGAAAACGGCTATAACCACTCCAAAGCCTTTACTTTGCAGAATTTTGCCGAACCCATCCTGATCAACGAAAAAAATAGACGTATCTTGCAGGAAAATTGTCTGGCCTGCCACGACCGTCTCGTCGACCCATTGATCCACGGTGGCGCGACGGACCCCGAGGCGGTGCGTTGTGTCCATTGCCATCGCTCTGTCGGCCACGGCGAGTCGGTCGGCCTGGGCGGTCCACAAGACTAGCTTCGGGAAAAGAAAGGCCGTATTATGAGCCCTCTGACAAAGCGTAGCAAAGTCGCTTTCCTGGCCCTGGTGGCCGTCGCCGCCGTTGCCAGTGCTTTAACCGCCGTACTGCTGATCAATATATACGAGCGCAAAAGCGAAGCCCGCGCCGCCCATATTCGTCTGGTGGAGGTCACCGAAGACGATACCGATCCGGCCAAGTGGGGCATAAATTGGCCCAGGCAATACGAATCCTATCAACGCACGGCCCTGGCCACGCGCACCCGTTTCGGCGGCCACGGCGGCAGCGAGGCGCTGCCGGCCCAGAAGATAGAGCGCGACCCCTGGCTCAAGCGCATGTTCCTGGGCTACGCCTTCTCCATCGATTACCGCGACCGGCGCGGTCACGCCTATATGCTGGAAGACCAGGAGGATACCCAGCGGCAGTCCAAACCCCAATCCGGCTCCTGTCTGCATTGCCACGCCTCTATCATGCCCCTGTACCGGCAATTGGGTGAAGGAGATGCTGCCGCCGGTTTTGCTGCCACTTACGCCTACTCTTACAAGCAGTTGAACGAAATGTTGCACCAGTCCGGCCACGCCCACCCGGTGTCCTGCGTCGACTGCCACGAACCGCAGAGCATGCGCTTGCGGGTCACCAGGCCGGGTTTTATCCAGGGTATCCAGATGCTGGCCGAATCCCAGGCGCCCCTGCCGCAATTGCCTTCTGTTGAACGCTGGCGCCAGGGCGACCGCTCGGCCCCCTACGATCCCAACGCCGAGGCTAGCCGCACCGAAATGCGTTCCTTTGTCTGCGGCCAGTGCCACGTTGAATACTATTGCGCCAGCAATATGAAGCTGACGTTCCCCTGGGGCAACGGTCTCAAAGCGGAAGAAGTGGAAGAATTTTGGGATCAGACGCGCTTTGACGATGGACAGACCTTTTTCGACTATAAACACAAGGAAAGCGGCGCCCCCATCCTCAAAGCGCAGCACCCCGAATTTGAATTGTGGAGTCAGGGTATTCACGCCCGCAGCGGCGTCGCCTGCGCCGACTGCCATATGCCCTATATGCGCGACGGGGCCACCAAGATCTCGGACCATTGGGTGCGCAGCCCCCTGCTCAATATCAACCGCGCCTGCCAGACCTGCCACCACTTTGACGAAGACGAGATCAAGGCGCGCGTCGATGTCATCCAGCAGCGCAATTTTGATCTGTTGCAACGGGCCGGAACTGCCCTTATGGACCAACTAGACGCTATTGTCGCAGCCCGGGAAGCAGGCGCCACAGCGACGCAACTGGAAAAGGCGCTGCAGCTGCAGCGCCGGGCCCAGTGGCGCCTCGACTTTATCGCCGCCGAAAATTCAATGGGTTTCCACGCGCCCCAGGAAGCGGCCCGCATCCTGGGCGAAGCCGCCGATTACGCCCGCCAGGGCCAGGTCGCGGCGATGTCCTGGCAGACCGTTCCTTGACCGGTTTGCTGCTGTAATCTGCTAGGATTTATACCAATTTGATGTGAAGATGGCCGGATGTTCGGCGGGCGACTCTTCGGCTCAGGCGTGAAACATCCGGCCATTTTGAAGTCAATCTGGTATTATTCGTCAATGTCCAGACCCATAGCCCTGGCCCGACGCTGCCACAGGCGCCGGGCCAGGGCCTGCATGTCGACGTCTTTGTCGCCTTCATCGACGATCTCCAGGCCCAACAGGGTCTCGAGGATATCCTCCATGGTCAGAATACCGTCCATACCGCCAAATTCGTCTACTACTAGCACGATATGGGCGCGTCGGTGCAGCAATTGGTCAAAGGCCTGCAACAGCGACGAGGCCGCCGGAATGGCGACCAGATCGCGGCGGTAGTCCTCTACTGGGGCTTCGCTCTGGCCCCGGGCCTGGGCCAACAGTAAATCGCTGCGCAGGGCAAAACCGGAGATCTCATCCCGGTTGTCGCCGTACAGGGGTATGCGCGAAAAGCGCTCGTCACTGTGGGCGCTGAAGAATTGCCCGACCGTGCTCTTTTGGGGCAGGGCGAATACCACTGGGCGCGGGGTCATGGCGTCCTCGATATGCGTATCGCCCAGCAACAGCAAATTCTTGAGGATCTGCGTTTCGCGCTGGGCCAATTGGCCCTCGCGGCCGCTGAGTTCGGCCATGACGGCCAGTTCATCGCGGCTGAAACCCTTGAGTTCGGGGCCTTTGCCCAGGACTTGGGCCAGTTTTTCGGAGAGTTTGACCAGGGGGTACATGAACCATATGAGGTATTTCAGGACATAGGCGGTCAAAGGCGCCAGTTGTTTCCAATAGTAGGCGCCCAGGGTTTTGGGGATGATCTCAGAGAATATCAGGATGAGCAAGGTGAGGACGGCCGAGGCCACGCCCAACCAGGCGTTGCCGAAGACGGCGGCGGCCTGGGCCCCGGCCCCGGCCGCCCCCACTGTATGGGCGACGGTATTGAGCGTCAGGATGGCGGCCAGGGAGCTGTTGATATCGTCTTTTAGTCGGCTCAACAGGGCCCCGGAGGGTTTGCCCGCCCTTTCCAACAGGGCGGTATAGGGCGCTGTAACGCTCAGTATTACCGCCTCGGCGATAGAGCAGAGAAAGGAGAAACCCAGGGCAATGAAGACGTAGATAAAAAGCAGGATCATGGGAACCTATACTGGAAGAGGAGCGACGTTGGCCGGCGCTTTTCTGGATACCAGAAGTCGATGCGCAAAGTTGACGGAATGCTTGGTATGTCCAAAGAGGTCAATTAGTGGCGAATATATCCGCCAGCCTAATGGCCTCCAGCTGGACCTGATCGGGATAGCCGGCCCACAGATGCACCAGGCCTTCCACGGGATTGAAGACAGCGGCGAAGTCGGTGTGCAGGCCGTCCTCACCGCGTTGGCAGATGGGGCCCTCGGCCGAGCGATCGGCGATGATCTGCGCCGGAGTGGCCCCCTGGGTCAGGAGGGCCCTGGCGGTGGCCAGGCGCCGTTGGCCGTTGGTGTTTATGGGCTCGTTCTGCCCCGGGTTTTGCTGCGCCAGGTCCGGGTCGAGGATGTGGTTGGTATGGGCCAGGGGAAGGCCGGCGATGACGGCCGTGCCGGTCGCCGTTTTTTCCACCAGGGCCAAGGACCCCTGGGCGTCGGCCAGGAGCAGACTGAACCCGTACGCATTGAGCGGCAGCGTGCGGATATAATCGAGGGCTTGCTCGACGCTGCCGCAGGCGGGCAGGATTGCGTGCAGGGCATCGAGCGAAAGGAGTCCCGCCATCTGCCGTTGCGGGCCGGGGATGCCGGTCATGCCCATGGCCAGGCCGCAGCCTTCGGCGGCGCCATCCGGATAGAGCTGTTCCAGCTGTCGCCGCCAGCCGTCTATTTGGGGCTGTAGCCTATTGCATAATTGCTGCGGCGAGGAGACTCCGTAGCGTTTTTGCAACTGCTCCAGGCAGGGATCCATCCAGGTGCGGGCGGCCGCGTTGATGGCACGGCCCTGTTGCAGGCCGCGTTGGTAGGGGGTGCCGCAGGTTTCTATGCGTTGCATGGCGAGTCGGGCGCTGCGCCCGCGATTTGGTTGTGGGTGGGTCATCGGTGATGATATTTTAACACAGTGTAGCAGTGCTTCCAAATAAGAGACGCACAGTGGCACCAATACCAACTTTGCCCGAAGGCCTGCCGGATGGCTGCGTCCTGGGCGCTTATTGCTGCGCCGGCCCCAGCATGTCCGCGCCATGGTGCCGGCCCTGAAACGCTGAACTAAAGGTCCTCTTATGTCAGAACCCATTCTCGCCGGTTTTGCCCGGGTAGATATCACGCCGCAGGCCGACTCCAGCTTTGAGATATTCGATCCCATCTACCTGCGCGCCTTGCATCTGCGCCAGGGGGGGCGGCAGGTGACTTTGCTGGCGGCGGATTTATTTCTTTTCGACGAATACCTGGCGGGCCTGCTGGCGACCGAACTGGATGGCACCGATATCGATCCGGCGTGGATCCTGCCCGGGGCCTCGCACCTGGGCACGGGGCCCACTTTTTTCCAGTACTACGTTAATCAGCCCACCGAGGCGCTGAAGGATTTCGGCGGCGAAAGACCCTATGCCCGCGCCGCCGCCCAGGCCGTGCGCCAGGCCCGGGAAGACGCCAGCCCGGCGCAAATTGCTGTGGCTGTCGGGCCGGCCGAAAAGGGGCTGTCCTACAACCGCCGTGCCCACGACAGCGAGGGCCGTCTGCGCATGGTTTCGCTGACTGAATTCCCCGAGCCGCCTTCCTATCTGCACTACGGCCAGGTCGATCCCCAGGTAGGGGTGCTGTGCTGCCGGCGTTCGGGCCGGTGTCCGCTGGCCCTGGTCAATTTTGGCTGCCACGCCCTGGCCCTGTGGGATGCCCGCGGAAATATCTCGGGCGATTACCCAGGGCGCTTGGCCGGCCTGCTGGCCGAGGCGGGGACAGATTCGCTTTTTTTTCAGGGAGCCCTGGGCAACGTCCACCCCGTGCGTCGAGGCGACGACCCCTGTGGGCATATCGCCGCGTCGCTGGCCGCCACGGTGCAGGAGCTGATTGAGGCGGCGACCCCGGCCCCAGAGGCGGCATTGCGTCTGGGCGCCCGGACAATTGAAGTGCCGGTGCAGCCGGTGCAGCCGGTGGCACTGGCTAGACGCCACTGGGAAGCCCAACCGTCCGACCGCGAAGGGCTGGCGCGCTACCAGTACTGGCTGGCGCGACAGTACCAGGACCGCTCGCGCTACGCCCTTACCCTGCGCGCTGTGGCCCTAGGTGCGGCGGCGCTACTGCACATCCCCGGTGAACCCTTTGCCGAAACGGGCCGGGCGCTGCGCCGGGCGGCTCCTTTTGAGCAATTGCTGGTGCTGGCCAATCCCTGTCCCGAAGCCGGCTATCTGCCCACGGCCCGGGCGCACGGCGAGGGTGGCGACGAACCCCAATTTGCCGCTCTGGAATCCGAGGCTGAAAGCCAGATCCGCACGGCGGCCCTGAGTCTGCTCGACGAGATGGCCGGCTAGCGGACGGGCTGCAGGTTTAACAGTACCAGCAGCCAAGTGCGGTGCCAGAAGGCGTTCTGGGTATAGGGGTTTTCGGCGCTGGGCCAGTTGGTCCAATAAGTTTCGTTAAAGGGCACTCGGTGGTACCACTGGACAAGGGGGATCGAGGGCAATTCGTCCAGCCAGATTTCCATGGCGGCGCGGAAGAGGGTGGCCATGTGCGGCGAGTCGGTGGTCTGTACCCCCATGCTGTCGACGAGGGCGTCGAATTGGGCATTGCGCCAGCGCCAGAAGTGTTCCGCCGCTGTGCCGGTGGGTTGTACAAAGCGGCTGTGGTAGAAGGAGAGGGTGAAATGCGGCTCTCGCACCGAGCCCGGATGGCCCATAATAAAAGCCCGTGCAACCCCTTGGGAGATGCGGCTGTAGGAGTCGGCCGTCATGCGGAAGCCGGCGTCAAAACCGGCCCGCTGCAGCTGGGCGATGAGGACGGGCGTCAGATCCTGGAAGATCTCGCCCGAATCGATAATGAGCCGCAGTCGCTGGCCGTCCCGGGCCCAGAACCCGGCCCCGTCCCGCTGCCACCCTTTGCGGCTCAGGATCCGGGCGCTGCGACCGGGGTCGTAGACGTCGGTTCCGTATTGTTCCACCAAATCCTGGATTGGGTCGGTGAAGCGGCGCATTACAGCAAAATCCGGAAAGGGCAGCACGGCGTGGGAGCCGCTGCCCTGCCAGCCTATCCGCACCAGCTCCCGGCGGTCGATGGCGTGGTTGACGGCGCGTCGGATCTCCGGGTCGCTGAAGGGTTCCTCGAGGTTGTTGAAGCCCAGCGAGACGGTCCACGAATTTAACGAGCCGTAGGGTGGCTCGCGGCCGGTCCAGGTCGATATCCGCGGGTTTTGTCGCACCAGAGCGGCGATATTGGCCGGGCGCAAATCCAGCGACGTGTCGAGTTCATTGACCAGCAGGTTTTGCACCCGCTTGTCGTCGCCCTGGGAAGGCAGGAAGAGGATGCGCTCGACACGGGGCAGTTCCTGGAAGCCGATTTGCGCCGCCCACCAGTCGCCTCTGAGTTGGTATGTGCGCTGTTGCGGTTGGGAAACAACCATGCGGTAAGGGCCGCTGACCACGGGCCAGTCTCGGGCTAGGTCGAGGTTTTTGAAGGTCTGTGGATCGCGGTCCTGCCACACGTGTCGGGGCACGATGGGGATGCCGTTGTCGAAATGGTGCGTGAAGTAGGTGAAGAGGAAGCGGGGATTGGGGCGTTTGAGGGTGATCTGCGCGGTCAGGTCGTCCAGGGCCGTCGCCTTTTGCACCCAGGTCTTCATATCGGTGGAGTACAGCAGCAGCGGCTCGTTAGCCAGCAGCATATCGATGGTAAAGACCAGGTCGTGCGCGGTCCAGGGGGAGCCGTCGCTCCAGGTGACACCCGGGCGAATGCGCACCGTGAGCTGGCGGAAGTCCTCCGAGTATTGGTGGTCCTCGGCGATCCAGCGGATCAGGGAGTCCTGCTCGACGTTGTAGAAGTAGAGCGGTTCGTAGAGAAAATTGTAGCCGGAGCGCGTCGCTACCCCGGGCAAAAAGGGATTGAAGGAATCGTAGTCTATAATCTGGTTGAGGCCCTGGGTGGGATAGGCGATGCGCAGCGTGCCCCGACGTTGGTCTCCCGACGCTTCTTTGTCGCTGCATCCGGCCAGGGCCAAGAGCAGGGCGAAGACTAGAGCGGGCCAGAGAATTCGTACTGTCTGCCGCATCGTCCCTATCATTAGAGGCGCCCTTTCTTTTAAGACACGGCGCCAACGCGCAACAAAGGGTGGCCGTAGCTGAGGCTGAAACCGTCTCCCTCGGCGGCGGGGCGGGTATTGAAGGGCGGTTTGCGGCCGCAGCGCGTACCCGGCTGCATAAAGATAATGCTGTGGGCGCGGCGAATGCGGTCGCTGTGGTTGGGGGTGCTGTGGTGCAGGGTAAGGCAGTGGTGGAAGACGGCGCCGCCCGCCTTTACTGCCGCCACCTGCGGCTGGCCCTGGGCCACCAAGTTGTCGATATCCAGCAGGCGTCCGTCGGCGTCCACCCCCATCCCCAGGGTCTGGCGGTGCGATCCGGGCAGGTAGCGCAGGGCGCCGTTGTCGGCGTCGGCATCGTCCAGGGCGATCCAGCAGGTCAGGTTATTGGGCGGTATACTCTGCCAGGCTTGGTTGTCTTGGTGCCAAAATACGCCGCCGCCAGTGCGCGCTGGTTTGCGCAAAGTAAAATCGTGGAAGAGCTGGATATTAGGGCCCATTAATTCCTCGACAATATCGAGGATACGGGGGTCGTAGAGGAGTCGGTGGAAGAACAGACTGCGCTCGCAGACCTGGTTGATGCTCATGACTTCCCGGTCGTGGCTTCCAGGGGCGGAGCGCTCGGCGAAATTGCCGAATTGGCCGCTGGCCCGGGCCTGCTGGCAGACCGCCTCGTAGGCGGTGCGCATTTGTTCTAGGAATTCGGCCTCGAAGAGCGATTCGACGACCAGGAAACCGTCCCGCCAATAGCGTTGGATCTGCTCTTGGCTGAGGGCGTCGAGTCGCTCGGCAAGGGGGGTTATTTTCTCTTCCATAGATCAGCGCGTCGATGGTCCTTTAATTATCTTGCTGCCGCGCTCGCATTGGCGGCAGGGCGAGGTCAGTAGGATATTCATCGGTCAGTGCGCTCCATCTGTTGGCAGGCTTGCCGCGCCGCAATATAGGACAATTCGCCGACTGTTGGATGGGGGCCCTGCATTTGGGCCAGCCGGTCTATCGAGGTCTTTGTCTGTATCGCTATACCTACCGGGGCCAGGGCCTCGGTGGCCTGCCGCCCAATGGCGAGGCCGCCGACGACCAGACCACTGCGGTCCCAAGCGAGCCGGAGAAAGCCCTCCAGGCCGCCGTTTATATGGGCCAGGATGCTGGCTTTGTACGGTATGGAAATAGATTTTACGGTTCCATCCTCCGCCTCCAGTAGGCCTACCTGGGCGACCTGGGGATTGAGGCCAAAGCATACCACTGTGCTGCCCGCCTCGAAAGGGGCCACTTCCTGGCCGGTGGCGTGGCGGGCGGCCACCCGCGCCTGGGCCATGGCGAAATTGCCCGGGGCGTGGCGGATGGCATCGCCGACGATATAGATATGCGGCACCTGGGTACGGCCGTAGGGGTCGGGTTGCAGCAGTCCTTGCGCATTGGTCGCCAGCCCCGCCGCTGCGAGGCGTAGCGGCTCCAGATTGGGGCGGTGGCCGACGGTGACAAAGGCCATTTCGGCCTCCAGGCGCGTGCCGTCGGCTTTGACGGCGGCCACTTTGTCTGGGTGCCGCTGTAGATCGAGCAGGGGTTTGCCGGCTTCTATGCGCAGGCTCCGCCGTTGCAGGGAACCCAGGAGGAATTGGTCGGCTTCGGGGACAAAGCCGCAGCGGGGGCCTCCTTCGAGGACGACCCAGGTGACGGGGATGCCCAGGCGGGTGAAGATCTCGACGAATTCAAACCCGGGTGGGCCGTCGCCTATCACGAGCATGGATTGGGGCAACGCCTCCATTTGGCCAACGGTGCCCGGCGACCATACCCGCTGGCTATCGGGCTCGAGTCCGGGTGGGAAAAAGGGCGTGGAGCCGGCGGCGATGACGACGGCATCGGCGGCTATTATACGGCTGCGTTCATCCGTCTGCTGCACCTGGATCTGATTGGGCGCGGCAAACGAGGCGCGTCCGGTGAGGATGCTGACCCCTTGGCCTTCCAGCTCTGCTGCCCTATGGGCGTTCCAGCTTTGGGCGACCTGGTCGACGCGTTCGGCAATGGCCTTGAGGTCGAAACGGCCCGAGACGTAGTCACCCGCCGCCGATGGGATTTCTTCGAGGGCCGTCATCCAGACCCTGCTGGGCATCAGCTTATGCCAGTTTCCGACAGGACCATCGGTTATAATGTGTACGCTTTGGGCGCACGGGGCCGCCGCCAACGCGGCTTCTACGCCCGCCGGCCCGCCGCCCATGACGACAATGCGTTTCATTGTAGGATCTCGATCAGTTCACTAAGCGAATGGATCGTATAGTCGGGTTGTCCGGTTTCACCGTCGGGATTCAGCTTGGCAAATTTACCGTTCTGGAACCAAATAGTCGTAGCCCCCGATTTATTGCCCCACGCAATGCCGCGGATTATATAATCGTCGACAACGACTACCTCGTTGGCTGCGAGACCAGCACTCTGCAGAAGCTCGTTGTATTTTTGTGATTTCTCTTCGCCGCTCGCGGTAAAAATGATTTCCTCAAAATGGTCGATCAGGCCGTTTTCTCTTAACGCCTTGATACGCCCTTTTTCTTCTTCCACCCGAGAAACAGATACAATACTCAGCCGATATTTCTTGGCAAGAGCCCTTATGACGGGCACGGCATCGGGGAAGAACCTGTCGGTTTCCCGATCATAGAGGGTGCGACCGTAATCAAAGACTACCATCTTGGCCGTTTGGGCATTCCTGTTGACCATTGAATTTGGCATGGGGTGTCAGAATTATCCCTCCGAAAGCCTGACTTTCAATTCTACTTGGCGAGCGGAAGTGGTTGTGCCTGGAATGCTTATCTCCAGCTGTTTCAGCCCTTCTATTTGCTTGTCGAGTTTGGGCCTAGTCATCTCAGTCGTTAGATCTTCATGCTAATGCTGAATGCCTGATTCTCAGGGACTCGCCCTTTCAGATAGCAGTGCAGATAGAGCGACTCCAGATACGGACAGGTCGTCAGTGCATCATTGAATTCATCTTTGTTGGAAAATCCGACGTTGTCGCATACAAATAAGCCGCCGGTCCGCAGAAGACTCTTTGCAGCGCTGAGGGCTGTTTGATGCGCGCAATCGATGAACATGAAGTCGACGGGGGTGCTTAGCCTGGTGATTGTCTCGTGTGCATCGCCGACTAGAACATCCACTGATTCTGCCAGACCGGCACGTTCGATATTAGACACCGCCAATTGGGCAAGCTCGGTGTCCTGCTCCAACGTAACCAAGCGCCCAGGCTTTGCGAGTCCTCGCGCAATCCAGACAGCTGAATACCCAGAGGCTGTGCCAAACTCGAGGGCGGAGGAAACTCTGCCAAAGCGCACGAGGAAGTTAAGCAGCCGCCCAAACCAGGGGCCGATAGTGTACACGGCGCGGTCTGTGCACTCTTTCTCCATTTCCTTGAGTAAGGGGTCACGCTCGAAATCGGTCTTCTGTAAGAATGGCCAGAAGTCGCCGAAGTCGCTTCGGAAGAATTCCGTTTGAGATTCAGTTAGCCCCATTTCAGTCTCCAATAGATGAAGGCGACCTGTTCTTCTATATACCTGCGAAATTCCTTATGGCTATCGATACATCCGCTTAATTCAATGCTGCCGCCTCTCTCTGGAGTGATCCAGATCAGACAGAGCCTAGGACAACTCCGACCTTAACCAGGCAATGGACCGGCGGCCGAATTCAGCGAACTCAGCGTCGCCATGCTCAATGGCCCAAGGCACCGCCCCTACTGCGTTAATCAAGGCGATCAATTTGATTTGATGCTCCTCGCGCCGATCAGGGGACTGGTCATAGCCCTGATAAAAGGCAGACTCCATCCCTGGTTCGCGGAACCAATCGTCGGCTACCATACGCTGGGCGTCTTCTAACCAATAGCCCGGTCGCGCGCGCTCCCAGTCAATCAGCCCCAATCGCAATCCATTTGCACTGCGGTCGATCACCCAGTTGCGCGGTGAATAGTCGGAATGCGTGGGCAAAAGCGCTAGACCTGCGAATACCTCGTCGCTTTTACAAACGCTCTCAAACCAGTTTAAAACCTCTGAATCTAAATAAGGCGCGGCAAATTCCCGAAAAATACGAATTGTATGGCTATCATATGTCCGCGCCGACCCGGCTTTGTATGGATCGACTTTTAACCTGTGGATCAGCGCTGCTAATTGACCAGCCAGCCTGAAGACTGCGGCCCGTTCTGCAGGCGTCGTCTCGATCTCACTGAACACGGTGCCTGGTACCTCGCTAATAATCACGGCTCCCTGTTCATCATGGCGCGAAATCACTGTAGGCGCTGACCACCAGTCACTAACCGCTAGCAGAGGTACCCATTCTGTCAACGCCAGTACCTCAGCCCTATAATGGCTGGGGTGCTCATGGCGCTTCAAATAGAAATTCGTACCATCCACCGCTGTGAGTTTCCAGGTGGTAGACCTGCGGCCGGAAGATCGCGAGAGATCAAGCACTTTGCAGCGGCTACCCAACCTAGTCCTCACCAGTTCTTGAAGTGTCGGGTCTAGCTGTCTTTTGCTGCCAAGGTCGGCCATTTTCATGATATCCCGACGCTCTGCCCCACTTACTCGTAGTAGTAGCGCGGGTTGCCCTGCACCGCCGGCAACATTTCGGGTGGATGTCTCTGCTCGGCGTCCTCTACGATGTCAGTCCCCCATCCAGGCCCCTCGGGGAGACGGAAGTGGCCGTCCTCGACGACGAGTGGTTCGGTGAGCAACTCGTTGAAGAGGGGCAGGTAGCGGAGAATGACCTCCTGCATAGGCGCGTTGGGGGTGCACGCATCGAGGTGGACGGAAGCGACCGTGGAGATAGGCCCGTTGGAGTTGTGGGGGGCGACCATCACGTAATAGACCTCCGCCATCGCGGCGATCTTGCGCAGCTCGAAGATCCCGCCGGCGTGGCAGATGTCGGGCTGGATAAAGCGGACGGCGTTGCTTTCCAGCACCTCCCGGAACTCCCAGCGCGTGTAGAGCCGCTCGCCCAGCGCGATGGGCACGTCGACGGCGCGGGCCACCTCGATCAGGGTCGAGATGTTGTCCCACAGCAGGGGCTCCTCGAACCAGTAGACGTCGTAGGGCTGAAGCTTCTGCGCCATGCGCACGGCGCTCCAGGTATTGAGACGATTCCGCACATCGACGGCGATGTTAACCTTGGGGCCTACCGCCTCGCGGATTGCCTGCATATTGGCGACCGCGTTCTCCTCCTCTTCGTGGGTCACCAGCTGCGCCACGTGCCCGAAGGGATACCACTTGATCGTGTCGTACCCTTGGGCGACGGCGGCCGCGGCCTTGTCGGCCAGGCTACCTTCTCCTCCGAACCAACCATTGGCGTAGGCCTTTACCGAGTCGCGTACCTTGCCGCCGAGCAATTCGTAGACCGGTAGACCGGCCGCCTTGCCTTTGATGTCCCACAGGGCCTGCTCGATGCCGCTGATTGCCGTCATCGTCACCGGACCGCCCGACCAAACCGTCTTTCGATGCAGGGCATTCCAGATGTGCTCGATCCGCGTGGCGTCCTGGCCGATGAGGAAGTCGCGATAGGCCTCCACTTCCGCGCGCACGGCCAGCTCCTTCTGCTGCAGGCTGGCTTCGCCGATGCCGCTGATGCCTTCGTCGGTGTGGATTCGTACGAAAGGCCAGTGGAGGGCCTGGACGATCTCAACGTCGGTGATCTTCATGGCATGCCCTTGACTACTGATTATACAGCGAAATTACAGTATACCCATCGATATTCTGGAGATATACTGCGGGATTTTATTTTACTCGTCCGCTTGAATGGTTAAAGCCCCGTCTTTTAGACGGGCGTAGCTTTCAGTCGGCACCATTGCAAGCCGGCAAAGAGAAACCCCGCACTGCCTGACAAAACAGCGGGGGGCCTTTTCCAACATCGGCTTCCGTCCAGTCTCAGTACACCCCCACCACCACGGTCTCCTGTAGTTCGGATAACAGCCGCAAATCGCGCACCCCGTCCCACGGGTACAGCTGGGTGGGGGCGGCGCGCTCGGCCTCGTCGCGCTCGAGGAAGCGCGGCATAAAAAATTCCCGGGTCAGGGTGGTGAGCATAACCCGGCCGGTCTCGTTGTAATCGACGGTGCGGGACGCGTCGTCGGGATCGACCAGTTCGATGACGGCGCGAGGCTGGGGCGGGTAGTAGGTGATGGAATAATTGTCGGCCGGATCAAAGGGCTTGAAGCAGGCCAGCCCCATCAGGGTATTGCCGTAGGTCGGCACAAAATCGACCCCGGGCACCAATTCCTCGCGGGCGAAGCGGTGGAATTGGGCGTTCATTTCGGTACCGCCACAAAAGATGCCTTTGATACCCAATTGCGCCAACGAGACTTTCTCGCTCAGGGCTTCCAGCAATTTGGGCGTGGTGAAAAGACACTCTATGCTGTCGTGGGCCCTGAGAGCGGTGAGGGCCTGGTCGGCGAGGTGGTTTTTGTACGCGTCCAGGTCCTGGTGGCGGCCGGCCTTGGCCATCTTGTTGAACCAGCGCGGGTCCATATCGACGGTAAAGCAGATGCCGCCCCTGTGCTGGGCCAAATGCTCGACGGCCAGGCGCAACCGGCGCGGACCGCTGGGCCCCAGCATCAGCCAATCGGCTCCGGGCGGGAACCCTTCGTTGGACAGGGTCTGGCTGAACAGCTCGTAATCGATTTGAAAATCGCGCACATTGATGCGGTATTTGGGCACGCCGGTGGAGCCGCCGGTTTCAAAGACGTATACAGGCTGGTCGGCCAGCCCCTGGGGCACCCAACGGCGCACCGGGCCGCCGCGCAGCCACTCGTCCTGGAAATGGCCCAATAGAGCCAGGTCGTCGTAACCGCGAATCCGGTCGCGGGGGTCAAAGTCGAGCTGTTGGGCGTAGTCGAGCCAGAAAGGACAGCCAGTGGCCGGATCGAAATGCCAGGCGACCATTTCGCGCACGTGGGCGTCGAGCTGCTCACGTGCCTGGATCTGCTTATCGCTCATGCGGCTTTCCTTCCCCAATAGCAAATAGGGTATTGCGGGTGGCGATATAAATCACCCCGTCCTGGGCAATGGGGGTGGTATATACGGCGCTGCCCATATTGATCTCGGCCAACACTTTCAACTGGGTCCCGGCCTTGAGCACGGCCACATCGCCGTCCTCGTCGCCGATATAGACCTTGCCGTCGGCCACCAGGGTCGACCCCCATACCGCAGCGAAGGTATCGTAGGTCCAGTGGTGCTTGCCCGTGGCCACGTCCAGGCAATAGACAAAGCCGCTCAGATCGGCAAGATAGAGCAGCCCATCTTGGATGGAAGCGGTCGACATGGTGCGATTAAAGTCCTTGCCGCCCCAATGCCAAACGGCGCCGGTCTCGGTGATATCGCCCGAACCGGTAGCGTCTATGGCCCACAAATGCCCCTCGCCCTCGCCGTGCTCGGGATCTTGGCCGACGGCAAGGAAGACTTTGTCGTCGTAGACGACGGGGGTAGAGATAATATTGTTGCGGCTGCCGCGCCCCCCCAGTTCCCAAACCGACTCCTTGGGATTGCAGTCGAATTTCCACACCAACTCGCCGGTGAGCGCGTCGAGCGAATAGACCCAGCCGTCGCCACCGGGAAAGATCACCTGGGCGCGGCCGCCGATAACACCGTAGGCCGGGTTGGTCCACTGCCCGTGGAGGATATGCTCGCCGGGGGAGGCGTCCTCCCAGACCAACTCACCGGTATTTTTATTGAGGGCGATAAAGCTGGGGGCCTGCGGCGAGGGGATATGCACGTGGCCCTCGTCGACGCCGTTGCTGGTCACCACGTACAGCAGATCGCCCACCGCCAGCGGCGAAGAAGTCGCCAGATTGTGAGGGAAAACGTCGAGCTCGTCGATCATATCGTAAGACCAGATGAAATCGGCGTCGGTAGCCCCGGTGCGGGCCTCGTCGGTAACGGCGCCGTCGTTCTCGCCGTCGCTAAAGCCCTCGGTATCCAGCGCCACCACCTCGCAGCGGTTGGAGACATAATAGAGCCGCTCGCCCTCTATGTAGGGCGCTGAGCAAACGCCCTGTTGAGGCCAGTCGTTGACCCGACCGGCCGGCAGCTTTGCATGGGCGGCCTGCCACAGGAAGCCACCGTCGGCGGCATTAAAAGCCATCACCACGCCGCGGTCGCCTTTGACATCGGGATGGCGCTCGCCCTGGTTGTTGGTACCGACGTAGAGCCGACCGCCAAAAAGTATGGGTCCGCCGTAGGTCTGCGAGCCCAGGGGAGTCGACCACAAAATACCCTGGCCGCTGTCGGGGTTCCACTGGATCGGCAGATTTTTCGCCGCGGACACCATATTGCGACTAGGAGAGAAACCCCACATGGCCGCCTCCTGGGCCTGGAGGGGCAGAACGGCGGCAAGTAGGGCAATAGCCAGAAGATAGAATCGTCGTCTCATAATGTGCATCGCGGGCCTTGCTGGTTACCAGACTTTGAGGTTGTCGTAATAGACGGGGGTGGGCGAATAGCCGTACAGCCCCGGACTGCCCGTCCGGTTGGGATGCGGATCGCGGGCAGTAATGGTCCATTCTGCCGGCTCGGGGGTGTCGCGGGGCCAGATCTTCCCGCGAATGACGGCTTCCTCGCCCTCGATATCCACTTTCATTTTAACCGTGTACCAAACATCGGTATCCCAGGTGAAGTCAATGGTTTTGGCCATCCGCAGCATAGCCGACCAGGAGCGGATCTGCAGGCGCTGGTGGTTGCCCATCATATCGAGCGTATAACGCTGGGCAATCAAGCCCATATCGGGCCGGCGGCGCTTGTCGCGGGTGCCCATCATATCGGCCTGGATGGTATAGCCCTGCATATCGGGCGGCCCCAAATAGACATTGGAGCGCTGCAAACCGCGCGCTGCCCGTGGTTTGACCAACACGCGCTCGCCCTCCTGCTCCACGGCCTTGAATTTGGTGCCGGCGCCAACCCAGTAGGAGGGGTTCTTGTCCAGGGCAACGCTAGAGAAATCCTCGGACCAGGGCAGGGGCGGGACTACCCGCACCCGCGCTTTTGCCTGAACACCGCCCTGCTCGACGACCACGGTGCCGGCCTGCCCTAAATCGGGGGCCAAGGTGAGATGGCCATCGGCCAATTGGCCCTTGAGGCCGGCCAGGCTCCACGAAACATCCGCGTCCACCGGATTACCCATAGAGTCAAAGCCGCGCACAGAAAAATTCAGCCGCTGGCCCGGCTGGGCCAAAATTTCGGCCGGGACTACCTGTAAGTGGACTGGATCGCCGCTGCCCGAGGCAACCATTTTTTTTGCCCGGGCGCCCCCAGCGGCCGCAACGAAGGGCGCTTGCGGATCGCCCAGAGCAAATAGGCCCGCCTCAGTGGCCAGGTACACGCGACCATAGGCGACGGCCGGCGAGCCGTAGATTTCGGCCAGGCGGCCGTCGGGCATGGCTATTTTGTCCTCGTCTAGCACCTCGACACCAGTGGCGTTGGGGCGCAGAATATCGAGACCGCCGTTGACCTCGGGGACGTAGAGCTTGCCATCGGCCCACACCGGCGAGCCCTTGCCCACCGTGCCGACGCTGTGCTGCCACAACAAGGTCCCGTCGGCGGCATTAAAGGTGTGCAAGTTGGCCGAATTGTCCACCAGATAGAGGCGGCCCTGGTGCAAAACCGGTGAGGAATAGCCGGCAAAGATGCCGTCGTGGCGCCACACTTCGTGCGTTGTGGTAATATCGCCCTGGCCCGTGCCATCGATGCAGACGAGACGGCCCATAATAGTATTGTCGATATTCTCCTCGCCGTGGGCGGCGTAGACCCTGTCGCCCTCGACCACCACCGACGAATTGAGACCGCGCTTGCTCAACATGAAACCCCAGACGGTCTTGCCGGTGCGAATCTGCATGGCGTATACACCGCCGTCGGCATTGGCGGCGATAAGCAGGCGCTGGCCGTCTATTTCGGCCACCACCGGCACCGAATAGGTCGTGTCGAGCGGCCGTCCTCCCGGAGTGGCGACCCAGACAGCCTGGCCACTGCGCTTGTCAAAGGCGAAGTAGCGGTGCCGCGGCACGGTCTGCGGCCCCCAAGAGCTATTGAGGTAACTGACAATGACCAGGTCTTCATCAACCACGGGCGTATGCAGCCGGCCGCCGTAACCGGAGATGCGACCGTATTCTTCGGTAAGGGAACGCGACCATACTTCGTCGCCGTCGCCATCGAGGCAGAGAAAGAGGCCCGAAATGGTATGGGCGTAGATATAACCGGTCTCCGAATCGGCCGCCAACGAGGTCCAACCGACCCGGTTGAAGGGAATGGTCGAATGGAAGACGTTGACTAAGCGCTCCCAGACCAACTCACCGCTTTCGGCGTCGAACGCGGCGATGCGCTCTTGCTCGTCAATGCCCGTGCCAATACGACCAATGGCATAGATACGTCCATTGAGAGCAACGGGCGTCGAGCGGCCGGTGAAGTCGGCCCGCCAGATGAGGTTTTCGCCTTCGGGAGACCAGCTGTCGACCAGGCCAACAGCCGACGAGGCACCGCTTTGCCCGGGACCCCGCCAGGAGGCCCACTCGGTTGTAGGCGCTTTCCGGGAAGAGGGGGTCTGGTCGACGAGGCGGGGGCCGCAGGTATAGGAAAGCGCCGCCGCCAACAGGGCGGCGGGCCATACCCAGATTCGACGCTGGGACGCAATACGCATAGCCTTGTGCCTTTGCTTTCTTAGAGTATTGTAAGTGCGAAATGATGGGCTCTCGTCTTTGGACGAGTGATCTACTAGAAAAAGTTAAAAGGCGGGGCCTAGGTCAATGGGGCTTCCTATATAGACGGAAACGATCCCGCGCCCCGGTATTAATCGAAACTATCTATTGCAACGGCCCAATCAGGGAGACGCCTGGATCCATTCTCCAGGTCCTACCGGCACCAGTTCCACCTCTACCTGCTCAGAGTCGAGGCGCACCCTGAGATAGTGGTCGCCTTTGTAGGCGGCCAGACGATGGTCCTGCGGACCGGGCGCCGGATCGTTTTGCGGGGCGCCGCCACCGCCGGTGACATAGACCTCTACACCCTGATAGCGATAGTATTCGTAGAAGTGACTGTGGCCGTTAAAAACCACGGTGCGGGCCCCGGGTATCTGCCGCCGCCGGCGCGCCAATTCGTCCGCCAGCATATCACGCAGGCCCTTTTCGGCCCGGCGGGGCGCGTGCCCGGCGCGGGGACTGAGCAGCCAGCGGGTCAGGTCACCGCGACCGGTGGACAGCAGCGGATGATGCTGGACCACCACTAAAACCGGGCTGGCGGCGGCCTCGCTCAGACGCTCTTGCACCCAGCCGGCGTGGTAGTTATCGCCCAATCCGGGATGGGGCCGGGACGTCGAATCGAGAAAAAGGAAATACGCCGGCCCGAGGCTAAAAGCATAGCTCTTGGCCCCTTCCACCATAGCCGCAAAAGCCTCGAAATAGGGCTCGGGCGACCCGGCCTGGTATTCGTGGTTGCCCAGGACCGGATAAAAAAAGCCCGGGCGCAGCAACGGCCGGCTGTCTTCGAGGAAAGCCTGCCAAAAGGCCGACTTATTGTTTTTCACCAGATCACCGGTATTGAGTAACAAATCGAAGGGCTCACCCACCAAGGCCTTGGTGAGGGCCTGGCGCCGCTGGCGCAATTTGGCGCCGGGTTTGACATCGGCCAAGCTCTTGGCCCGATTGTCGCCGTAGACGCCAAAGTACAGCGTGTCGGTCCGGGACAGGGTCGGCGGTTCGACCACTTTGAGCTGATGCGGGGCTAGACTGGGAGCGCAAGCCCCCAACATCAGCACCAGCAGCCCCGGCCACAGACGGTTCAAGACTGGCCCTCCAGTACGGGACGGCTCTTGAACAAACCGCCGCGCAAGCGGTCGAGCGGAAAAGCGGGGCCCGGATCTATCTTGCGCTGCGGGGCGATTTCCTCGTGACCCAGGATATGGTCAATGGGATAGGTCGCCGTTAGGAGGGCGCACAGGCGTTCTACCAGATCTATCTGCCGAGCCGGAAAGGCGTGCCAGAATGTCGGCTGGGTATGGTGCCGGTGAACCCCTTCGACAACCTGGTCGGACGGATATTCGGCGCCCCACCAGGAGAAGAAACGGCCGTCCTTCTCTTCCAACTGACCGGCGTTGTCTATCTCAATACCCAGTGAATACTGATTGAAGTGCTCACGGGTACCCCACCGGCTCTGGCCAGCGTGCCAGCCAACGGTATCAAAGGGCAATAACTGGGTCAGGGAGCCGTCCCGCCCCACCACCAGATGGGCCGAGACCCTGCGCTCCGTCGAACACAGGATATCGATGGCTTCCTGGGCGTCCCTGCAGGCGGTATAGTGGATGATGATGGTGTCGAGGGCGCCAACGGCGTAGGGCCCTCCCTGGTTGGGGGAAGTCAAATGGCGGATCGCTTCGCCCTGCAGGCGGTGTCGCTCTATTTGCATCGAGATCTTGGGATCGGACAGGGTGGGCGCTGGCATGAGTAGATAGGACGGATTCAAGCCCCGACCAAAGTCGTAAAAATGGCCTATATCCATTTCGGTAAAGAAGGTAAAGATAGCGCAAATTGCGAAAAAAACCCAAAAGAGCATTTCTCCACGTTGATCCGACGTCGGTGTCGGCCGCCGCCGCCGGAGACCCGCCCCGGACCGATTCCCTGCTATTTGAGCAATACGATTCCCCTGTTCCGCTCGCCCTGCGGCGTACTTAAACGGACCTGATAGCGGCCGCTGCCCAGCGCACGCCCCCTCTGGTCGGTGCCGTCCCAAACGGCCCGGTAAGAGCCGGCCGGCCGCTGCCCTTGGGCGACGATTTTGACCAATTGACCGGTGCTATTGTAAATAGACAGTCGCACCATCCCCGCCACCGCCAGCTGGAAGGGGATGACCGTACGGGCGTTGAAAGGATTGGGATAGACCGGCGCCAGTCGCAACTGGTTCGGTTGGCCCGGGTGGCCGGCAATGGCGGTGGTCCGGTCTATCCAATCGGGCGGCACCGGCTCACCGTTGAGCTGGACCTCGGCCAGCACGGCCTGGGCGGGCGTCCGGGTGTAAAGGCGGACCAATTCGCCTGCACCGGGGCGTGGCCGCGCCCCGGCAAAGACGATATGCGTACCCTGGTCGCGGTTGCGGTAGGCCAGTTGGAAACCGACCAGATCGGGGGCGATTTCGACATGGCCCTGGACACCCTGGAGAAATAGTCTGCCAGAAATAATAGCACCGCGCTCGTCGGCCCAGACAGCCAGATAACCGGCGCCGCTGCGCAGCGCCAAACGGGGGTGGCGCACGGCCTTGGCGGCGGTCGGCCCGGCGGGATGGTTGTCCGCCCCCGGTTCCTGGACGGGAAAGCGGTCGATGAGACTCACCCGGTTTTGCAGGATGAGGGCCGCGTCGAGGGGGGAGATTCCGCCCACCACCGGGTCAAAGGCGCGGCTGTCGACATTGGCAGACAGCGAATCGAGGCCGGTAAGGAAAGGATCGAGGGCATGGGTCAAGACCTGGGCGGCGTCAAAGGCCTGCACCTGGCCGTTGCCGTCGGCGTCGCCGAAAAGGCCGACGACGGCGGTATCGGCGCGCCGCTGAATTGGGCTGCCGGCTACCGTATGCGCATCGAGATAGCGGACCTGTATTACGGCCCCTTTGGCAGCCGCCAGGCCTGTCCCGCCGAGAGGATCGAGGCGCAGCACGCCCGCGAACAGACTGTCGTCAGGGCTGGCTTCGGTCAATAGCACGGAGAGCGAATCGCCGCTGGCCAGATTGAAAGCGGTCAGCCCCACGCTTTCGCGCCCCAGAGGATCGAGATTGAGATCGGCGTCGGTCAATAGCACGCGTACCGTATCGCCGGGCTGGGCCACGGTGCTGGCGGCCAGACTGCCGTCGGTGCCGCCGTGGACGGCAATTTGGCTGCAGCGCTCCGCCGCGCCACCCAAATCGTCGAGGCTGTCGGTATAGCAGGCCCGCAGCCATCCACCCAATTCCACCTCGACCAATCCGTTGGCCGCTGCCGGCGCGGCGGCTAGAGTGGCCACACTGCCGTGGAATTGGCCTGTACTGCTACCGGTTTCCACCAATAGCACGGTTTCGGCCTCGTCGTCATTGGACAGGCCCAGGGCCAGTGTGTCGGGCTGGTCGGGGTTGCGGTCCAGATCGGCGTCCGTCACCGTCAAGACCAGGTCCGCCCCCGGTAGCAGGGGTTCGGGGGCAAGCTGCAACAGGCCGCTGCTACCGGTCCATTGGATCCGGCCATCAATCGGAGTCGCCACTGCCGAGCCGTCATCGAGCAGTATGTGGACCAGGTGCAGGGGGGCGCTGGTGGGCTGGCGTCTATTCGCCAGCACCAGGGGCAGGTAGAGCAGGGGCCCGTCGCTGAAGGAAGTCGGAGTGCTGGTGGCCAGGGCTATTTTAAGGGTATCGAAAGCGGCGCTGCCGACCGTTATATTGGCCTCCAGGGCCCAGCCGGCGGTAGAGGCGGCCGGGACGGTGCCCTGCGGATCGATCCCGAGGAGGGCGCGGTCGTAGGCCAGGTGCGCTTCGAGGGCGACCAGGCTCTGCCCCGCCAGTCCGTCCAGCCGCAGGGGCAGATCGAGCCGGGAACCGTAGCGCCCTACTGTGTCGGGCAGACTGGCGACCAGTCCCGTCGATGCGTTGTCCTCGTCGCCGGGCACAGGGTTTTCGCGCGGCGCGAAATCGGTCAGATTGTCGTCTGTATCGTTGCCACGGCTAAGACTCCAGCCGGCCTGGACCAGCGGTGCCGCTTGGCCTTCGCCGGCGTTAAAAGGTCCGGCATCGCCGTACTGCAAAGCATCGACGATCTGTCCCTGAGGGTCGTGCAACTGGATCGCGTCGGGCCCGTTTTGCCAGTCGACCTGGGCGCTGAAATCCCGCTGCGCCAGGACCTGCCCGGCCGCCGCTTCGTGGGCGATGACCAGAATCCCGGAGGCCGGTACCACGGCCCCGCTCAGGTCGACGGTGCGATAGGTTGTTCCATCATCGCCGTTGATGCCCACCAACTGCCAGCCGTCCAGGGCAGTGCCGGGGAGGGCTGCGATTTCGGTGAAAACGTCGTCGGAATCCCCGCCTGGCCCGTCGTAGAGCACTTCCTCAATGCGGGGCGGGGCCTCATCTTGCCCTAGTGCAGGATGAGCCAGCAGGCAGGCCAAAAGCCCGCCCATCAGCAGGGGAAGTAGGGAACCTGGGAATAGAACCGGATGCTGCTTCATAGTCGGACCGCCTATGGATAGGGGAGTGGGTGGTCAATGGGCGCCGAGTCGCCCGCATCCTTCCAAGCACAGCCCGTGCCATAGATTCGGCGACGGTATAGCGGTTAGAGGCTAATTAGTTGTCAGGCAGGTTAGTTGCACCAGAAACGATAGGGAAACAGCAGCGGAAATTCGCCTATCGGAACGTTACTGGTGGGGGACGTCGGATGGAACGGAGGGGAGACAGGTACTATGCCTGCCAAAACTTGACCCACCAGATACCGTCCGTTTGATTTTTGCCATCGATGGGTGGTATTTTACGCCCGCGTAGGGACGTCTATTTAGACAAGAGCCAACGCGTTTAAAGCGGTCTGTTTGAAATGGCGAACGTATTGCCGTTGCATTTTGAGGCCACCTTCCTTGAAGGCACTGCTGTAGAAGGGGTCTTAATCGCCGATTACGACAACGATGGCCGCTTAGACATCTTCCTTACCACCTTCGGACTCAATGACGCAAATTTGCTGTACCGAAATGGCGGGAGCGGCATTTTTACAGAAATCGGCGCACTTGCCGGGCTAGGCAGCTTGCCTGGTCAGGCCTTTGGTGCCGTAGCCGCAGACTTGGACAATGACGGCTGGCTAGATGTAGCCGTAGCCCACCCTATAGGTACCCCCAACCTCCTGCTGCACGATAGAGGAGAGGGAAATTTTACGAATATAGCGGACAATGGGGGCTTAGGGGATGATAATAGCGTCTTTTTTGGCGTCGGCGATTACGACGGGAACGGGTTCGAGGACCTATATCAGAGCAACCGGTCCGGATCGGCAGACCTGCTCTACCGCAATAGAGGTAATTCTAACCACTGGCTACAGGTGAATCTGGTCGGCGTGCAGAGCAATCGCAGCGCTATTGGAGCCCTCATCCGTCTACATGCCGGTAGGCTATCCATGACGCGCCAGATAAATGGCGGCAATGGCTATGGCAGCGGTATTCGTACGGCCTCCTTCGGTTTAGGCGGGGCCACCAAGGCCGATTCGGTCGTCGTACACTGGCCCTCCGGCCGGACAAACCGGTTGCTGGATGTGCCCGCCGACCAACAGATCCGAATCTTCGAAGGTCGAGATACGTTCCATCCTATTGAGCCTACGGTTTGGGAAATACGCCTACCCAATTCGCTGCCGGTGAATACCCGGGTATCCCTGAGGGCGAGAGTTCGCCCAGCTCAATTCGAACCAGGTGCCCGAGTCGCACAAATCACCGCTGATCTTAGTGCTTTAGGGGGATCCAATGAGGTCTTTCTGCAAGCCGATGGGGGGGAGCAAGCCTATGATTTGGAGGCTGATATTACTACCGTAAATACGCTTTATACAGCATTGGTGCGAATCGAGATAGAACAGACCACCTGGCTGGGACCCTATAAGACAGTCTTATGGCATGCGTTGCGCTTGGTGCCTGCTGCCACCGTTGTCGGAGAGAGCAAAGGGCGCATCCCTACAGACTTCGGCCTCTACCCCAATTACCCCAATCCATTTAACAGCGGCACTGTCATCCCCTATGCCCTGTCCCATGCCCAGCACGCTGAACTGACGGTCTATAACTTAGCCGGGCAACAAGTAGCCAAACTGATAGACAGCCGTCATCAGGCCGGTCACTATACAATCAAATGGGATGGTCTAGACAATAACGCCTCTGAACTGGCCAGCGGGGTTTATCTCTACCGCTTGCAGGCCGGATCCCAAGTAGATACACGCAAGCTCTTACTGGTGAGATAAATAATCTTGGGATGCTTAGGCTGAGAAAATTAACTATACGGTTCTCAAAGCCTGTCTCATGCATAGCTGCCTTTTTATTCAGACGTCTATTGGCGTGAAGCTGGCCTATGCGTCCCGTCCCTTGCCTACCTCCAGCCACTGCTTTATATAGCTATGAAGCGTTTCTCTACAATCAAGACCTGCGACAAAGGCGATGCAAGAACCGGATAAATTGCGCCAGGACCTCGTCTTCAGCGAACAACTACAGGGCCACCAACTCCGTTTCCACACCACTTGGGGCCTGTTCAGCCCCCGGGGCGTGGACGCCGGTTCGCGCCTGCTTATCGACCAACTCGAAGTGGGGCCGGAAGCCGTCTGCCTCGACCTGGGCTGCGGCTGGGGTCCCATCGGTCTGACTCTGGCGCGCTTGGCGCCTCGGGGCCAGGTCCATCTGGTCGACAAAGATTTCGTCGCCGTCGAATACGCCCGCACCAACGCCCAGGCCAACCAGCTGGACAATTGCCAGATCTATCTGAGCAACGGTTTCAGCCATGTCACCGCCGACCGCTTTGATCTGGTGGTCTCTAACCTGCCGGCCAAAGTGGGCAACGAAATGCTTGGCTTCATCATGCACGACGCCTGGCAGCGCCTGGCCCCTGGGGGGCATTTCTGCGTCGTCACAATCGCCGGTCTGCGCGAATATATCAAGCGAAATTTTCGCGAGATTTTTGGCAACTACCGCAAAGTAAAACAGAGTCGGGGGTACGCTGTGTCCTTAGCAGTGAAAGAGGGCTAGGCCCTGTTTGAAACCATTGGGGCGCTTGAGCGGCAAAGTGATTTTGCAGACGGCCCCTAATTGGCCAGCGGACTGGCGTCGGCGGAATCCTCCTCGGCCAGCAAAACAATGGTCAAGCCTTCGTACAGATCGGTTATCTCGTCGAATAAGGCGCTGAACATAGACGCCCCCAACAAGGCCAATTCCTGCCCCTCTTCAGCCGTTTGGCAACGGCGGGCAAAGGCCTGACCGATCTGGCCGACCAGCCCTTCGCTGCCTCCCCCCTGCGGACCCGGCTCGGCCACCACCTGGGCGTAATAAGCCAGATGCTGCTGCAAATCGTCGATAATCTGCTCGTCGGTCTGGCGCCCGATCTCCTCCCAGTGGTGGTAGTACTGGTCGAGAATGGCCGTCCGCTCGGGCGATTCGCCCAGGGCAATAATGGTGGCAAAATCGATCGAAAAGGCGCGTAAGAACATCAATTCTACCTGCAACAATTGCTCGTCCACCCGCAAATGCGCGGCCAATTCCCGCAGCGCGGTCTGTTCGTTGTCGGCCGGCGTGCAAACAGCGTCCATAAGCAAAGCGGCCAGCTCGACAGGACTGGCTTCTTTTTTTGCCGCGCTCATGGGGTTTGCGCCCCTCGGGTCTCCACGTACAGGGCGTAGAGGGACTGACTACCCGTCATGAACAGACGGTTTTTCATCACCCCCCCAAAACACAGATTGGCACAGGGCTCGGGCAGGTGGATGCGGCCGATGAGACCGCCGTCGGGGGCAAAGCAATGGACCCCGTCGTAGCCGGGCCCGCCCCAACCGGCGCTAACCCACAGATTGCCGTGGCAATCGGTGCGGATACCGTCGGCAAAACCGGGGGCCATATCAACGAAGACCTCGCCGCCGCTCAGGCGGCCGTCCTGCACGGCAAAGACGCGCACGTGGGCCGGACCGTCGGGATCGTGCGAGCTGCCCGTATCGGCAATATAGAGCAGGGATTCGTCGGGGGTGAAACACAGACCGTTGGGACGCACAAAATCGTCGGCCACCACCCTCGCCTGGCCACTGTCGGGACAGAGACGGTAAACATTGGTGGGCAATTGGGCCTCGGCCCGCTCCCCTTCGTAATCGAGTAAAATGCCGTAGCCCGGATCGGTGAACCAGATAGACCCGTCCGAATGTACCACGACGTCGTTGGGCGCGTTGAGTGGCTTGCCCTCAAACTGGTCCATAAGCACCGTAATGCGGCCGTCGTGTTCGGTGCGGGTGACCCGCCTGGTGAGATGTTCGCAGGTGATGAGGCGCCCTTGGTGGTCGCGGCAATTGCCGTTGCTGTTATTGGCCGGCTGGCGGAATACATCGACCTGGCCGGTGGCCGCGCTCCAGCGCAACATGCGGTTATTGGGTATATCGCTGAAGAGCAGATAACCGCCGTCGCCAAACCACACCGGACCTTCGGCCCAACGCGCCCCGGTATAAAGGCGTTCGACCGCGGCGTTGCCAATGCGGTACGGGGCAAAGCGGGGGTCTACCACCTCCACGGCCGGGTCGGGGTAGCGCACCGGTCCTTCGGCCCAGCGCCGTTCGAGGGCGGCGATAAATGCTCGATTGCTTTCCATTACTTGACCAACTCCCTGTTTATATGCGGTATGTTTTTCAAAACATATCTTCGTTGATGCGGACACCGAATCCCGGTTTCTGGGGGACGTGTAAATACCCTTCCTCGGCCTGGGGCTCGTCCAACCATAACTGGTCCTTAGGGGCCTCTTGCCGGCCCCCGACCAGCTCGGCCAGAGGCTCGCCAAAACCAGCGGCAATGAGGTGCAACCCCCAGACCTCGCCGCCGCGGTGAAATACCACAGGGATCTGATATTGGCGGGCCAGCTCGACAATGCGGCGGGCCGCAGTCAGGCCGCCGCACCAGGTGATATCGGGTTGCCACATATCCAGGGCCTGGGCCCTGGCCAATTCGGCAAAACCATAGTGGGTGAATTCGTGCTCGCCGCCGGCCAGCAATACCGGCTTAATCTGGGGGCGCAGCTGAGCCTGGGCCTCCACCAAATCGGGCAGCAGCAGATCCTCGAACCAGTAGATATCGAAAGGGACCAGGGCGGCGGCGGCGCTAACGGCCTGCTCCGGACTCCACGACATATAGCCGTCTATCATCAGCAGACCCTCCGCCCCCATAGCCGTGCGGGCCCCGCCGGCCCAGGCCACCAGTTCATCGGATCCTTGCTCGGGGCTACTGAATTGATAGGGCAATTTATAGGCGCTAAAGCCTTGGTCGCGGTGCCGCGCCAGCTCGCCACCGGTGGCGTAAGCGCGGACCCGGGGGTGCCGGGGGCCGCCCAACAGTTCGCAAATACTGCACCCTTCCGCCTGGCCCAACAAATCCCACAGGGCCAGATCGACGCCGCTCAACGCCATAATGGCCAGACCGCGACGGCCGTAGGGCGCACTGGCCAGATAGAGGGCGTCCCACAGGTCCTCTAGGCCGGCCGGATCGGTCAAGGGGCGACCCACCAACAAAGGCCGGAAGTGCCGGTTGACAATTTCCACCGCCGCCACCCCGCCGCCGCCGTAGCCCCAGCCGACCAGGCCGGTATCGGTCTCAACGCGGACCGCAATCTGCCAGAAGTGGGTGCGCCACGACGATTTGACGTGCTGGTAGCGGGGGTATAGGGCCTGGACGTGAGTGATTTTCAAAAGCGTCGTTTCCTTATTATCTAGTGGTATGGAATAAATTCTAGAGGCGGTTGCAAAACTTCCTTTGCTAACCTGCGACCCCACATGGCATTTTGCCACCATGTCTGCTTTACGACCGTCTCTGCTTTACGGCGTGGAATGGTACGCTCTGACGTCTGGACTGTCCACCCCGGCCAGGGGCCGACTCACTTTACCCGATGGGCCAACGCCTTTAGTTTGTCGTGGGAGACTTATATCTAATGGGATACCGTTAGCCAAGCCCTTTGGGTGGGCTGGCTGCAAGGCAGCAGTGATGTCTGAGGCCTCGAAGAGGCCGAGTTTACTGCCGCCTGGAAGCCGGCCCACCCAAAGGGCGTCCAGCCATTCCGATACTTTTGCAGACGACAATATATCGGTGGTAAGAAAGGAACGCGAAAATGCAGCAGGAAGCATCGCTGGCAGAGGCCATGGATACTGTCGAGCATCGTTTGGGCGTGGTCGTTCCGGTGTATTTCCCACAAGGGGTCGACCACAGCTTGGGGCGCCGCTTGCTCGAAGACAACGTCAGCTCCTACCTGCGTTACCTGACTCGGCCCGAGACCTTGTGCCTAAGCGTCGACGGAGCCGAGTACGGCCGGGAAATAGCCGACGACCTGGCCACCCGACTGGGGGTCCGGGTCTGTGTAGCACCGCATAATAAGGGGAAACTACAGGCGGTACGGGCCGGCATGGCCGCCCTGTACGAAGAGACCGGATTGGACTACCTGGCCGCCGTCGACGCCGACGGCGACCATTTTGCCAACGAGGTCGTCAATCTGGTGCGCGGGGCCCGCTGGGTCCAGCAGAAAAGCGGCGCCGAGGTCATGGTCCTGGGACAGCGGCGCTCCCGCCACCATCCCATGGGCCTGTTGCGCGGCGAACTGGAGGAATTGGCCGACCGGGTCCTGCTAGACGCCCTGGCCTACGATGCCGTGGGCCGCGGCCAACCCCTGGCCCTGGAGTGGGGCACGACCCTGGCCGAATTCCCCGATTTTCATTCGGGCTTCAAGCTTTTCAGCCGCTCCCTGGTGCCGCCCACTTTCACCCAAACGCCGCACTTGTCAGAGGCTGGCGAGGACGCCTATTTCAAGCACGGTGTAGAAGCCGTCATGACAGTGGAGTCCCTGCTGGCGGGCGGCCGTCTGGTATTGGTCAACCGCAGCACCTACAACGAACAGCCCATCTCCACCTTTGGCCTGCTCAACCGGACCCGTATGGTGGCCGACAAAATTATCTGGCCGTGCAAACGACTGGGCGTACCCGGCCCCTTCGTCGACCAGTGGCTGCGCAATCATATTCCGCGGCTATTGCTGGGCACCCTGGCGCCCCAGGGCCAAGAAGAACTGGCACAGATCCATCGTTTAGTGCTAGAAGCTTATGCCATGGAAGCGGGGCCGGAGCTTACCCTGGGCCCCCTTTTCGTCTAGGAGATACCGATGAGCTTCAACGCCAATTTCACCTGGGGCGCGGCGGCGGCCAGCTACCAGATTGAAGGGGCCGCCGCTACCGACGGCAAAGGACCCTCGGTATGGGATGCCCTCTGTCGCCAGCCCAATCGCATCAAAAACGGCCACACCGGCGAAATCGCCTGCGACCACTATCACCGCTACGCCGAAGATATCGCTCTAATGGCCCAATTGGGCCTCCAGGCCTATCGCCTATCCCTTTCCTGGCCGCGCATACTGCCCAACGGCACAGGCCCCACCAACGAAGCCGGCCTGGCCTTTTACGACCGCTTGATCGACGCCTTATTGGAAGCGGGTATCGAGCCCTGGGTGACCCTGTTCCACTGGGACTACCCCGTCGCCCTCTACAACCGCGGCGGCTGGCTCAATTCCGCCAGTCCCGACTGGTTCGCCGAGTATACCCAGGTTGCCGTCGACCGCCTGTCCGACCGGGTAGCACACTGGATGACCCTCAACGAGCCACAGTGCTTTATAGGCCTGGGACACCAAACCGGCGAGCACGCCCCCGGTCTGCGCCTGGGTTTCGCCGATATACTCACCGCCAGCCACCACGCCCTGCTGGCCCACGGCAAAAGCGTCCAGGTCATCCGCGCCCGGGCCCGCAAGCCGCCGACAGTGGGGTATGTCCCGGTGGGGGTCACCCATATGCCGGCCACCGACGAGGCGGCCGATATCGAGGCGGCCAAAAAGCGCATGTTCTCTATTTCGGGCAAGCACTGCTGGAATAATACCTGGTTCGCCGATCCGGTGTTCCTGGGCACTTATCCCGAGGACGGCCTGCAACGCTTTGCCGCCGACTTGCCCCCTATTGGCCCCGACGATATGGCGACCATCGCCCAGCCGCTCGATTTTTACGGGGTCAATATCTACCACGGCGAAGTCGTCCGCCCCACCCGGGGGGGCGGTGTGCAAACAGTACCGTATCCGGCGGGGGGTGCCCGTACGGCCATGGATTGGCCGGTGACACCCCAGGCCCTGTACTGGGGTCCGCGCTTTTTGTACGAGCGCTACGGCCTGCCGCTGGTAGTCGCCGAAAACGGTATGGCCAATTGCGATTGGGTCCAGGCCGACGGGCGGGTGCGCGATCCACAGCGGATCGACTATGTGCGGGGTTATTTACAGAACTTTCGCCGCGCTGCCGCCGACGGGGTCGATGTCCGGGGTTATTTCCTCTGGTCCATTCTCGACAATTTCGAATGGGCCGAAGGCTACGACAAACGCTTTGGTATTATCCATGTCGATTACGAGACCGGGCAGCGGACACCCAAGGATTCGGCCCGTTGGTACAGTCGGGTGATCGCTTCTAACGGGGCGGTTTTGGATGAAGAAACGGATGTGGGCTGAAAAGGTGACTTAATTCGCAATTAGTGGGGAAATAGGGCCGTGGCCAAAGCCCTATTACGGCATGGCGCCAATCCAAATCATCAGTGTAGCCATCAAGGTTATACGATTTTGCACCGGGTCCTGCAGGCCAACGTTGATGTAGAGGCTCACTTGCAATTCCTATTGGCCCATGGCGCGGATCCCACTATATCTGATAACAGAGGTCAGATGCCCCTCGAATTCGCCCTTCAGGACGGCAAGAAAAAGCAATCCGCATTCTTCGTTAGGAATCCACCATCCCGTCGGTCCGTTGGGCCGACGGGGTTCTCTTTTATTCACCTTAGAGGGGAGGAATCCTAAGATCGTTGGATTTCGCACTTCTTCTCTCAAAAGCCGATCAATAGGTGAGATCTATTATGTCGTATAGTCGTTTCGTTCAGCCGGGTCATCGGACGCATACTCTACAAACTCCCACTCTCCGTCGCCCCCTTGCTCGGGATCATGCAATTTCCACGCGGTCGCCGAAGAATAGTAGACCCGTTTGCGACTCGGGGGTTCATCCGAAACCGTGGTTTCCACATACCCAGCCTCCTTGAGCCGGGTGCGCAGGGCCTCGATATCATCGACCATAAAGCCTATATGCCCCAGTGCGGAGCGATCCTCAATACGCTGGCCCTTGGCGAGAGCTATATATTCCCAATCGGTGCCTACGTGCACCCATTGCCACGTTCCATCATCATTGCGCCGCCCACCGCGCACCCGGAGGTTGGGCATGGCCGTCGTGAGAAACTTCACGGTGCCCTCGACATCCTTCACGGAGATGTTGACATGATCGATTCGGAGTTCCATGATCTGACCACCTTTCTATTGAACAGTTTACGTGCGGTCGAGTAGGCTATCGAACTCTTCAATACCTTCTGATTTAAACATATGGGAATAGGGTGCTGTTCGTATCTGTCGAAAGGCGGTGATTTATCCTGTCCTTTGGTTCAACTATAGCGATGGAAAATTACCCATACGCTGCTCCTTTGGTGGATCGTTGGAAATCGGACCCGGTTGAAGACGGTGGTTTTCCTTGACAGGGGGGCAGGGGCCCCCTTGATTAGGGCTCCGGTGCTCTTGGAGGGAGCCCTCGAGTCCGCGGAAAGGCCCAAGGCCACCTCAGTTATTGTGCCCATTTTCGACCTGTTGCTGTCGATCCTATACCACTCTTTCTGCCTGACGAACGCGGACCCCAGGCCATCCGAAGGAGTGTCCCATGTCCTTACTGTCTTCCCTGCCGTCCAGACCCAACCTCCGTCAGCTAAAAAACCAGGCCAAGCGTCTGCTCAAAGCGCACCACGCTGCCGACGCCCAAGCCGCTCAGCGACTCCGGAAGTGGCTCCCCGAACTGGCCAACCGGTCAGATGCTGAGATTTTTCAAGTTAAATTGGCCCTCAAAGACGCCCAACGTGCCATCACCCGCGAATATGGGTTTAATGAGTGGGGCGACCTTAAACGCCACATCGAAACCAGTCTCGTTGGCACACCTATCCACGAGGAAGAAAGGCAGCGCATAAAATGGCATTGGGCGTGTGTGGAAGCGTGGATTCCGCACACGCAGGCTGAAATGAACCCGCTCGAGCGCCAGTTCGTCGAGGCGGCGATGGGTGAATTCGGAGGGAGTTTCAAGCGCCTTCCCGGGACTGCGCCTCCGCCCGTCCGCACCCATACGGCTCCCTCCAATCCTCCAGATATCCAGCCCCTTGCCGCACTGCTGAAACAGGACCCTACACTCATAGAAACGGCGGGCTCGGCCGCCCTGGCGGCGACGTTTCGCAGTGAGGGAACAGATCCTATTGCCCGCTTCCTGGTAGAGCAAGGTGCTTGCCTGGAGTGCCCTGAGGGGACGTTCCGAGGGGTGCCCAAAGTGCACACGCCCCTGCTCAACGCCGCCGGTGAAATAGCCGGTGGTCAATTGCCCATCGACAAGATGCGTATTGTGCTGGAAGCGGGCCTGGCCGACGCCTGGGAAGCCTCTATCGAAGCCTATCCCGGCCATAATTACACCCATCAAACGCCCTTGCACCGCGCCGCCGAATACGGCCACGCCCAACTTGCTGAGTTATTACTCCGCCATGGAGCCGACCGCAACATGGACACCGTCCGTCTCAATCAACGAGATACGGCTTTACAGTTAGCGGCCGGAGGTAGGGGTGGGCTTCCAGGGTGGAAAGCTCGAAGGCACGAAGTCGCCCAGGTGCTGCTGGCGCAAGGGGCCTATTATGACCTATTTACGGCCTGCGCTCTCGATGATACGGAGCGACTGGGGGAACTACTGGCTGAAGATCCCATGGCCCCCCATACCCGACATCCGGATCAGACGACCCCTTTGCATTGGGCGGCGAAGACGGGTGCGCTGGCGGGTGCTGAAATCCTTTTGCACCACGGGGCCGATGTAAACGCGCTTAGCTCAAATGGGGAGACCCCCTTGCACCTTGCTTGTGCAGTGGTCCCATCTATCTGGTTGCTGGCCGAAAACGGAGCCAACCTGAATGTGCAAGACGATAAAGGCCGCGCCCCACTTCATCTGGCTACCTACGGAGGGCATATTGAATCCGCTGAGGTGCTGATCGTGTTGGGGGCCGATACGCGCAAAAAGAATCGAAAGGGAAAAACGCCGCTGGAGATAGCCCGTATGGGCTGCCGCCACCTGAAACCTAAGCCGGCCTAAGCCCATAACAAGGCATCGGATAAAGATCGCCCTTGCCGACCACTTTCGGTCCTATGTTCTAGGCAAGGTTGGGCGGGTGCTCTACGCTTACACCAAGAAGCCCCAGAGGGAAATCTCTCTGGGGCTTTGTATTGGGCGAAAAAGGGGATCTTACAAATTCGTGCGTTTTGGACCAATAAGACCATCTTGTAGCGGAGCTACTTAGGACTACGTTCAAGCCTATTGGCAGGGTTAAATCCTACTGCTTCAACTTGGTTTACAGCCCCCTGTCGCTTCTCGAAGAATACGGACCGCTTTCTCATTACCGCGCTCCATCGCCCATTCGAGCGGGGTCTGACCGTTATTATCAGGAATGCTGGGGTCCGCACCTTGCTGCAGTAAGAAGCGCAAACAACCCTCCACGTCGTGGTTGTCCACCCGCAGGACCCAGTGATAAGACGTGCAGCCGCGCTCATCCCGCTGGTTGGGATTGGCCCCATGACCCAACAGGGCTTGGGCCGCCGCGAAACGGCCCTTGAATACCAGCGCTGCAAAGGGCGGCGGTGTGTGGGTGGCTCGATTGGGGGTCGCTCCGCCGCGCACCAGATGGTCCACTACCTCAGGCGTAGGTGCATGGCGGAGAGCAAATCCAAACCCATCATCCTGATTGGGGTCGGCGCCCTTTTCAAGCAGAAAATCAATCATCTCTACCTGTCCGGCACTTGTCGCCCAGAAAAGCAACGGCTGACCGCTATAATCGGCACTAATGGCCTGTGCATCTGCATCCAGCAGTGGCCTGAGGTCATCAATGCGCCCCAGCGCCGCCGAGGCCCCCGGGGGGACGGTTGCCCCAAGGTCGATGAGCCGCTGGACTACTTGCCACTGTCCGTAGTGAGTCGCTTCTTCCAGCGGCGTGCGGTTGCGCTTGAGACTGCGGCGGTCGATCAAAGACTCATATTCATCCAACTGCATCTCGACCAGATCTGTCCGGCCGGTCATGGCCGCCGTGAAGATATCGTGCTGGGCGCCGTATTCGAGCAAGATGCTTACTTTGTTCGGTTCGGGGGCGTCTGGTGCGGTGTGTTCAATGGCGGTATAGAGCGCCGCTTCGGCCTGGCCTGGCTGATTGGGATCAGCGCCCCTTTCGAGGAGCAGGCGCAGGACTTCAAGTTCGCCCCCCCAGGCGGCGAGCACCACCGGAGGGGCGACCCCTTTATTTTCGTTGTAGCCCAGTGCATCGACGTCGGCGCCGTAGTCGATGAGCACCTGGGCCAGCGCAGCGTGCGATGGGCTTTTGCTGCCCCAGGGGTTGGCCGCCCAGTGGAGCACGGTATTGCTCTGGCGGTCGCCGGGTGTGGCGCCTTCCCACCGTTCCGCGCCCAAGTCGGCTATACGCGCATGCACCAGAGCGGGGTCGGCTTCCAGCAAGGTGCGGACCCGGTCGAGTTGAAGCGTCCGCACTGCGTCGAAAAATTCCATTTGGGCATCAGTCGATGCGGTGGAAGCCGAGGCTGCATCTGGGCCCGAAGCGGCGACGGCCGCCACTAATCTGGGCCAACTGGCAAAACCATACTCCCCGGCAATAGCATGCTGGGCGTCTTGCAGGCTGATCTTTGTTTCGAGCAGGGCCACATCAGACCACTGGGCCCATTTCGGCGTATAGCTCCGAAGGCGCTGCACCGCTTTCGGGTCGGCGGCTTTATGCCCTTGGAGCAGGTCTTTGGCTTGTTGCTTGAGATGGTTGAGATGGGGCTGGGGGGGCAGTTGCTTAGACATAGAGATACCCTCTTTCTAAGAAATGTCTGAGGTCCGCCTCAACAGACAGAAAGAAGGTCGATGTAGTCTTCCAAAACGGGTGGGTTCAACCCTTACCGCGGACTGGCGGCTCCCTTATGAGCACTAAGTCCCAATTAAAAAGGACGCTGCTTCTCTGTCAAGCCGTTTCCAGGACCTTGGGCAAAGTAATCCAAAGAGACAAAACGGGAACCGCAAGCAATCCGAGAACCAGCCCCGGTACCCGGAACCAATGCTTCTCAATGAATCGCAAGATTTCTGTTAAACTAGCCGCCATGGAGAATCTCGCGATCGTCTCTATATCTTATGCTTAACCGAATTACCAGTGATACCTTGCTACCGAGCGCATGCCCACCCAATCCCTTCCTTTATTACAGGTGCCACCGAAGGTCTTTGGGGGTGCTGGCCGGCGGCGGGCAGTGGGGGAGCGGGGCGGGGCAGCTGGAGACCGGGCAGGCGGCGCAGCCGGGCGGGGAGGGGAAGGCCGCAAGCGGGCATCACTGCCCGCCAGAGGCCGGCACCCCCAAAGACCGCCCTACCGCAACCACTTCGCTCCCAAGCAGCACCGTCCTAATGCAATCGCCCCCGCCCCCACAACGGCCAAATAGTCTCCACCACTCCCTCGCGCACCCCAAACAAATAATCGTGCAACACCACCGTCGTATCGGAATAGCCCACCACCAGCTCAAACTGGTCGCCCACCCGCGGCGTGTCGCTGGCCTCTTCCAACAGCACAACGCCGTGCTCGGCCGATAGACTCACATTCTTGACCGGCGGCAAACCAATGGGACGGGGCAACTCCGCATCGCCGGTCATGGTCTTTTTGCCGGCGTCACAGATAACGCGGTCAGGGGCGGGACGACTGGTAACCGTAGTCCGCACCGTCAGAGCGAACGGATGCTCGACGCCAAATTGGTAGTGGTAGACGGCATCACCGTATATCCCACCACCCGCCTGAAGTTCGGTAATGCCGGGCTGGAAGGCGCTAATCTGGTAGGTGCCGGTACCGCCGCAACTGACAATATCGATGGGGATGCCTTCTTCGCGGCATTGCTGGGCCGTATCGGTAAAATCGGTCAGCGCCCGATCGACCGCCGCTTTTTTCTCGTCCAGATCCTTTATCCGGATCACGTGCGATTCCCAGGTCATAAGCCCGGCCAAGTGCAGCCCCTTACAGGCGTGGATATGACGCGCCAAGGCCAACGTCGGCGCCCCGGGCAACGTCCCCGCTCGCTCCATGCCTGTATCGACCTCGATAAGGACATTTAGTACCACCCCCTTATCCAGGGCAGCCCGGTCGAGGGCATCGGCGTTTTCCCGACTGTCCACCGCCACTTTGACGTCGGCGTGGCGCCGCAAATTGACCAGGCGGGTGATTTTCTGCGGCGCCACCACCTGGTTGGCCACCAGAATGTCGGCAATGCCGGCGGCGGCCATGACCTCGGCCTCGCCGAGTTTGGCGCAGGTGACCCCGTGGGCTCCGGCGGCCAGTAGTTTGTGGGCCAAGGCCGGCGTCTTCATGCCCTTGGTATGCGGGCGCCAGCCCTTTTGGCCCTGGGTGATAATGGTATCGGCCATGCGCAGGATATTGCTCTCTAAAATATCCAGATCCAACAACAGGACCGGCGTGTCCAAGGCGTGCACGGGCTGGCCGATAAGGTGGGTGTACATGGGGACCTCGTTGGTGTATTTTAATAGGTGACGGGATACTGAATTTGGTCAAAGACCCATGCCGGAGCAATATTTATGTCGATCTATTTCGCTCAAATCTCGTACCGTGGGCATAGAGCAGTCTCCTAGCCAATATCCAAAACCTGGAGAATCCAATGAAATACCTACTGCTGAACGCTCTGATATGGGGCCTGGGGGCCGGCTATCCGGCCCCGCTCTCTGCCCAAGAGCCAGCCGCCCAGACCGAGATTCTATGGGATACCTGGGGCGTACCGCATATTTTCGCCCGTACCAACTCCGAGTTATTCTATGCCTTCGGCTGGGCCCAAATGGCCAACCACGGCAATCTGTTGCTGGAGCTGTACGGCCAGGCCCGGGGCCGGGGGGCCGAATACTGGGGAGCCTCCTATATACAGGGGGATCAGTACGTGCGCATAATGGAAGTACCCCGCAGGGCCCAGGATTGGTACCGGACGCAAAGCCCGCAGATGCGCGCCTATCTAGACGCCTTTGCCGCCGGCATCAACGCCTACGCCCAAGCCCACCCCGACCGCCTCGATCCCCAGCGGCAGGTGGTATTACCCGTTCAGACAGAGGACGTACTGGCGCATCTGCAGCGTGTCGTCCACTTGTCTTTTATCGGCGGCAACCAGGCCCGGGGTGCCGGCCAATGGCAGCAGGCCGGTTCCAACGCCTGGGCCGTGGCCCCTTCGCGCTCGGCCAGCGGCCACGCCCTGTTGCTGGCCAACCCGCATTTGCCCTGGGGCGGTATGATGACCTGGTTCGAAGCGCACTTGCAGGGACCGGGCCTAAATGCGTACGGGGCCACGCTGGTGGGTTTCCCCATCCTGGCCATCGCCTTCAACGACCACTTGGGCTGGACCCACACCAACAATACCATGGACGGGGCCGACCTGTACGAGTTGGAACTAGCAGAAGGAGGCTACCGCTGGGACGACGGCGTCCGTGCCTTTGAGCAACGCCTCGACACCCTGCGGGTGCGACAGGAGGACGGTACCATTAACGAGCAACCTTTGCCCATCATGCGCTCGGTGCATGGACCGGTCCTGGCGCAAAAAGAAGGGAAAGCCGTGGCGCTGCGCCTGGTGGGCCTGGACCAACCCCATATCATGGAACAGTATTGGGCTATGATGGGGGCCACCTCGCTCGACCAGTTCGAAACTGCGCTCAAGCGCCTGCAAATGCCCTTTTTCAACGTCGTATACGCCGACCGCCAAGGGCATATTCTCTATCTGTTCGGCGGCCATACACCGCGCCGACCGCAGGGGGATTGGACTTATTGGCAGGGCCTAGTGCCGGGGCATACAGCGGCCACCTTGTGGACTGATATACACCCATACGACGAATTGCCGCGCCTCCTTGACCCGGCCAACGGCTGGGTGCAAAACGCCAACGACCCCCCCTGGACGGCGACAATGCCCTACGTATTGGAGGCCACTGCGTTTCCGCCCTATATGGCGCCCAGTTCCTATCTCGGTTTTCGCCAGCAGCGCTCGGTGCGCATGCTGAGCCAGGACGCTTCGATCACCTTTGAGGAGTTAATCGACTACAAACACGATACCCGCATGGAACGGGCCGATCACCTTGTCGACGATTTGCTGGCGGCGGTGGCGGCGCACGGCGGCGATTCGCTGCAGACCGCAGCAGCGGTCCTTACGGCCTGGGACCGACGCGCCCATGCCACCAGCAAGGGAGCGGTATTATTCGAGCAATGGCTGTCCGAAGTCGGCCGGTCTCCCTTTGCCGCCCCCTGGCAGGCCGAGCGGCCGCTGGCCACGCCCGCCGGTCTGGACGACCCGGCCGCAGCGGTGGCAGCCCTGGGGCACGCCGCCGCCAAAGTGCGGGCCGACCACGGCGCCCTCGATATTGCCTGGGGCCAAATTCACCGGCTGCGCGTTGCCGGCCATGACCTGCCGGCCAGCGGCGGCGGCGGCAATTTAGGCCTTTTTCGCACCCTGTGGTTCAACCCCGGACCCGACGGCAAACGCCAGGTCACCGGCGGCGATTCTTACGTGGCGGCGGTGGAATTTGGCGATACCGTGCGCGCCCGGACGTTGTTGGGCTACGGCAACGCCAGCCAGCCCGATTCGCCCCATAGGGGCGACCAGTTGGAATTGATGGCGCAGGGTCAATTGCGCCCGGTATGGCGCAGTCGGGACGCTGTGGAGGCACATCTAGAGCAACGAGAAACCATCGATTGGTCGGGCGGGGAATGAAGTGGCGAACCGCCCTCAAACGCTGCCCCAATTATATCAGCGTCTATCTACCAAGAGCTAACATTGATGGATAGCACGCAATTGTGGGAACCCCGTCTTGGCGTCTATGGCCTGTGCCACCGCGCCGACGCCCTGCTGGTGGTGCACAAGGGTATCGGCCCCTACCAAGGGCGCTGGGATCTGCCCGGCGGCGCCCCCGAAACGGGTGAAGCACTGGAGGCGGCGCTCAGACGGGAAGTGGCGGAAGAGACGGGGCTGGAAGTGGCTGTGGAAGAGGGGCTAGGCCGCTGCCAATTCCTGGTCCCCTGGCCCAGCCAGCACTATACCCACCTGCACCACGTGGCCCAGTTTTATCGGCTCCGGCCGTTGGGTGGGGCACTGATACAGCCGGCCCCTTTCAAAGGCCAGGATTCGCTGGGCGGGGCCTGGATGCCGCTGGAGGAGTTGCAGCCCGCCCACTCATCGCCACTGGTAACAGCGGCAAAAAAATGGATCGCCTCGGGCGCATTCGTTACCAAACTACAGCGCTTGGAAGACTGGAAGGTCCTGAGCCCCGGAGAGTGGTCGCTCTAGTAACAGGATTTCAACCTACTCGGAATACAATTCGTGCAGCGAACTTGCCAAAGCTCAAGGAGCAGATATGAGCAGTGAAAACGTATTTACAACGGCGTCCTCAACCGAAAGCCTGGGCATTCCTTCACGGGCAATCCTGAATTTCCTGCAGCGAATAGACGCCGAGCGAATTTGCATGCACGGGTTTCTGCTGGTACGTCGCAACAAAATTGCGGCGGAGGGGTACTGGGCCCCTTGGTCGGCCCAACGCAAACACCGGATGTATTCGGTCAGCAAAAGCTTTGTCTCATTGGCGGTCGGGATGATGATCGACGAAGGCAAACTCAGCCTCGACGATCGGGTCGCCCAATACTTCCCCGACAAACTGCCGGAAAAGCTTCATCCCTGGCTGGCCGCCTCGACGGTCCGGGACCTGCTGACCATGTCGACCGCCCATTCGAGTACCTCCTATACACGCAACGATCCCGACTGGGTATCGACCTTCTTCAACCGACAACCATCACATCCCCCTGGAACGATCTTCTCGTACGACACTGCGGCAACCGTCGTCCTTACGGCCACGGTCGAGCGCCTTGCGGGCATGCCCTTTCTCGATTATATGCGCCCGCGTTTCCTCGACCCGATAGGGTTCTCCGCCGACGCCTGGTGCATCCGCACGCCCGAGGGGGTATCGTGGGGCGGGTCGGGAGTCGTCTGTACGCTGCGCGATCTGGCCAAAGTCGCCCTCGCCTGCATGGACGGCGGCCTGTGGGGCGGAAAAAGGGTCCTGCCGGAACAGTACCTGAGCGAGGCAACCGCCAAGCAAATCGACAATAGCATCCGCGGCAACTGCGGCTACGGCTATCAGATCTGGAGAGATCCAGAAAACGGCTTCTCCTTCCGCGGCATGGGCAGCCAGTACGCCATCTGTTTTCCCGACAAAGAATTTCTCTTCACCTGCATGTCCGACACCCAGGGCGCCCCGGCGGGCAGCCCCATACCCGCCGTTATGCGAGAGGAGATCTATCCCCACCTCGCCGACGCGCCGCTACCGGAAGACAGCGACGCCCACGCAGAACTGGCCGATAAGATCGAACAGCTCGCAGTCCTGCCCATCCCTGGGCGCCCTGAGACAGGGACAGCTTCGCAAGTCGACGGCGCCTGGTACGCCTTGGAAGACAACCCAATGGGGATCACGCGGATGCGCCTGTCTTTCAAAGACGATCAAGGCACGTGGGAATACACCAACGGCCAGGGCGACAATATGCTACAATTCGGTATTGGGCGCGTGCTGCCCGGCAAATTTCCCCAACGCAACTACTTCGGTGAACAAATCGGCACAGTCCCGGGCAGCCAATACGATTGCCTAGCCTCGGCCGCCTGGATCGACGAGCAGACGCTCAATATGGAAGTCTACATCACGGATATGCACCTGGGCGGACTGCGGATATCTTTCGCCTTCAAGGGCGAAGAAATCGGCGTCTTTATGACCAAACAAGCCGAGTGGTTCCTCGACGAATACAATGGCTTTGCCGGCGGCAAGCGACTGCATTGAGAATAGACCATGGACTCCGATCGATTCCAACATACAGCCCGGGAGACATTGGTCAGTAACCGGCAAGATGGCCGCTTTATCGATACGGCGGGCTTTGTACAGGCCTTTATCAAATCCCACCGGCCCAAACTCGCCTTCGATCCGGATATGGATCCCCGCCAGTTTCCCGCCTGGCGCCAGCGACTGGGCGAAAAAGTGTTCGAGTTGATGGCATTTCCCGAAGTGGTCCAGCAACCAGCGCCCAAACGCGTGGCGGTCGAACAGCGCGCCGGCTACCAACTCCAGCGCTGGGAGATATATCCCGAACCCTTCTGCGTCGTGCCTTATTTGATGCTAGTCCCAGATGGCACGAGCGCCCAGTCGCCGGCGCCGGCGGTGATGTGTTTTCCGGGCTACAGCGGCAGCAAAGAAGGTATGGCCGGCGAGCCGGAATTAAACGACCGCAAACTCGACTGGAGTGCAGAAAAATGGCGCGACAACTGCATCGCCCTGCACTTCGTGCGCCAGGGCATGATCGCCGTGGCGGTCGACAATCCCGCCCGGGCCGAAACAGACAGTGCCCTGCGCGATCTATCCGGGGTTTCGCTGTGCATGCTGTGGTCGGGGCGCAGCTATCTGGGCATTTCGGTCTTCCAGAAAACCCAGATTCTGCAGTGGTTGGCCCAATTGGACATGGTCGACGCGCAACGCATCGCCACATGCGGTCTATCGCTGGGTTCCGATCCGGCCGATATTGTCGGGCTGCTCAATCCGGACCTGGTCCGGGCCGTCATCCACAACGACTTCCTGTGCGATTGGCGCGAACGCACCATTGCCCAGAATGCCTACGGCTCGACGCCTCATCACGTGGTCCCCGGTATGTATGGTTGGTTTGACGCCCCCGACATTCAAGCGGCGCTGGCCCCGCGGCCGTTGCTCTATACTGAAGGGGGTCGCGCCCTGCATATCAGTAGAGTCCGGGCCGCCTATAAAATGACCGGGGCCCCGGACAATGTGAAGGTCCATTACTACAAAAAGTACGAAAGCGCAGATGCTCGCCTCTACGACGACCGGCCAATCCCCGAAGGGCTCACCAACGAAGAGTACTTCCTCTATGCCAATGTCGATGTGGCCAACCACCGCTTCCACCCCAAATACGCTGTTCCCTGGCTGACAAAAATTCTGGCGGCAAAGACAAATTGAAGGCGGCCGGTAAAATTGAGTCGGAATAGGGTAGATACTCGCGGAGACTAAGATGATTGAGACCGTTCTATTCGACCTGGACGCCACCTTGATCGACGACGGCCCGAATTGGCGGCATAGTGTTGTGGAAACCGCAAAAGCCGTCGCAAAACGCCACGACCTCTCAGAAGCCAATGTGCAGCAGTCCTTTTACCAGGGCGCTGGTTCTATTTGGCAAAAGATTGGCGGTGTTGAGGCTCCACCCTGGGGCAATATGGATGACCCGGAGATAGTCGAGCAAATTTGGTCGTCAGTCTTCGCAACTCATGGAATAGACGACGGACTCAGTCTAGCCAATGCCTCAGACCAATATTTGCAATTGCGTCGCGGCCATGTCGAGGCGTACGACGACGCGCATGCCTGTCTGGAGACACTCAAGGAAAAATATCTATTGGGCTTGGTCACCAATGGATGGGCCTCGCAACAGTGCGTGAAATTGGCGACGGCCGGGTTGTCTGCGTACTTCGCCTGTGTCGTTACCACCGACTGCGGCTACGGCAAACCACACCCTGAGATGTTCATGGTCGCGATCCGGGAAATGGGAGCAGACCCGCAGACAACCGTCTACGTCGGAGATTCGCTTCGGTCAGATATTGTCGGCGGCCAAAGGGCCCACTTGAAGACGGTCTGGCTCAACCGGAAGGCGACCGCCAGAAAGCCCGACGATCCAGAGCCCGATAAAACGATCACTTCGTTGACTGAACTGCCCCCGACCTTATCCAGTTGGCCCAACGGACAATGAGAAACTTGATCTACAATAGAAGGTAAATCGGAAGACCAACGTTGACTAGGCCGATATACTTGCCTCAAAGCCATACTATAGATATTTCCCCCTCTACTTCCTTGAATTCTGGATCGCCGGTGAATAACGACGCCTTTTGCATCTTGGCCAGAGCGGCGGCGAAGCAGTCGGCATAGGACATTTTCTTAAAGGCCTTGTAGTGGGCCGCCTGCCGCGTCAGCGCCCAATCCGCATCGACGATGCGCACCGGTAGCGTATCGACTCTTTGCTCTATTTCTCTAGCTTTTTCTGGGCCGTATTCGCGCAGGACGATTTGTCGGCAGCCCGCTCTGCCAGCAATTTGTCGGCCAGCGAAACCGGGCCTTTGAGAATACCGGCGGTTTGGTCGAGGTATTGGTCCGTAAGTGGTTTCAGGACAATTTCCCCGTCGCGGGTTTCAATATGCAGGCGAGTACCTTTCTCAATACCCAGATCTTTGCGGAATTTAGCTGGAATGGCTATTTGGCCCTTGCTGGTAACCGTAACATCAGTCATTCTATCCTCCATGCTCATACAAACCTAAAAAAGTAAGCAAAAAATAAAAAATCTTACTTATAGCGTATGGCTTACAAAATAAAAAGGAGCCCGCCATGCCACAAGGTTTCAATCCCCCCCACGTCGTCCAACCCTTCGGCATTTTCTCTAGCGCCGCCTGGCAAGGAGAAGGCCGCATCCTGCACCTGTCGGGCCAAGTCGCCCAAGCCGCCGACGGCAGTACTGTGGGCATCGGCGATATCGAGGCGCAGACGCGCCAGGTGCTCGACAATTTGCAGCAGGTGCTGGCCAGTGTCGGCGGCCACATGGACGATATCGTCAAAGTGACCGTCTTCGTCGCCGATATGGCCCATCTAGAAAAGGTTCACCAGGTGCGCGCCGAATACTTCACGCCGCCCTATCCGGCCAGCACGCTGGTCGAAATCAGCCGTTTGGTAAAAACCGAGTATTTGATTGAAATAGACGCTGTCGCCTCCATCCCCTTTGAGCGGGCGCCCACCCCGTGAACGCCGGCCAGACCGTCGAAGCCTATTTCGCCGCCCTCACTGCCGGCGACGATGCCCGCCTGACCCAGCTAATATCCCGGGCCGGTCACTTCGTCAAAATTGGCACCGAGCCCGGCGAGCACGTCGAAGGGAACGCAAGGGTCGCCCAGTACTACCGCCACCACGTGGCCAGTACCGACGACTTCACCATTAGCACCGACCACCTCGACGTCCAAGAACGCGAGACCGTAGCCTGGTTCTACACTCGGCAACAGTGGCGACTCAAATGGCAGGGCCAGCCCGAAGAGCTGGCCCTGCGCTTAACCGGCGTTTTGGAGCGGGAAGAGACAGGCTGGAAATTCGTCCAGATTCATGCCTCTATCGGGGTGGATTAGATCTGCCCCCCATACACCGCGTCAACCAATTCCATCGTCTTTACCGCATCCTCAAAATTGGTCTCGGGCTGTTTGCCCTTTTGCACGCAGTCGATAAAGTGCTGGTTGATATCGTAGGCCCCAAAGGCGTGGTAATCCTCCTGGCTGCCGCTCAGTTCAAAAGGATCTAGTTTTTCCACCGCTTCATTCTGCCCGTCGGCGAAAATCTGGCCGCCTTCCTCTGGGTCACCGAAAAAGGAAATGGCTGGGGCGTGCACTTCCACAGTAAACATCCGCCGGCCGGTCATAAAGTTTACCAATAATAAGCCTGTTGCCCCCGAGCTGAATTTGACCAGCGCCTGGTGCACATTCCAGTGGTCGGCCTCCAAGCGCCGCGAATCGCTGGCGACGCTCTCGACTTCACCGCCGCACAAGTAGCGCAGCGTATCGACGGCGTGAATGCCGTCGCAGGTGAGGATATCGGCGGCGCCCCGGTAGTAGGGCGCGGCCCCCAGCATATTCTTGTAGAAACTGGCGTGGGCCGTATGAATGGCGCCGCGGGCGGCGCAGCGGGCTTTGCCCTGACGGATTACCGGGGCAAAACGGCGCTGGAAGGTAACGCCGGTAAGGACTTTTTGGCGGCGGGCGATCAGCGCCATTTGCCGCGTTTGTTCAGTGGTAAGGGCCGGCGGTTTTTCAATAAACAGATGGCAACCCATCTCCATGACTGTGGCGGCCACGTCGTAGAGGTGGTGCGGTGGCATAATGGCGTAGACGGCATCGGGCTTTTCGCGCTCGATCATCTCGACGTAATCGTCGTAGTCGGCGCCAATGGAAAAACGCTCAGCCGCCGCCCGGCGACGGCCCTCGTCGACATCGCAAACGGCCACCAATTGCGCCCCCGGCAAGGCGTTGAGAGCCGGATAGTGGGCGCTTTGGGCCCGGCCGCCGGCGCCGATCATGGCAATGCGGACGGCGGATTTCTTGCGAGCTTTGCTGGTCTTTTTCTTTTTTTTAGCCACGGTGACCTCCATGAAAGGGCTATAACCTGTACCAAAAATTCGCGAGTAGCGCGTCAAAAAACTGAGAAATCTCCGCCCGCAACCAACGGCGACGAGGGACGAAATGGGCCGGGCAGCTAACAGGGTCGTCTGCGCCCGATTTTAACTCATTCAAAAACATATAATTACTACTTTTAAAGCACGGCCCAGCTGGGCGACCGAGCCATCCTGGACAAATTCGGCACGAAGATTGCATAGGCCAGACGACAGGCCGAATTATCGTTTTTGCAAGGAGCTGATGATGTCGAGAATTTCGTTCATTTTTATCTGCACCGCCACGCTGGCCCTAACGGGCTGCCAGCACTTTCCCCTGCGCGATGTGTTGGGCCTGGGCAACGGCGATGGCAACGACCCAGGCAAACCCGCCCAAGAAGAGCGCGACCGGCGGGCGCTGGAACAGATGCGGGAAGAGATTTACGCCCTAGTGGGGAAGGCCCCCTGCGAGTCGGAGGAAGATTGCCGTTTTATCGGCCTGGGCGCCAAGCCCTGCGGCGGCCCCTGGGAGTATCTGGTCTTCTCCACCGCCTATACCAATCCCGACCAGCTGCGTCCCATGGTGCGGCGCTACAATGAATTTGAAGGGGAAATGAACCAGCGCTACGGCTACGCCTCGGATTGCGCCTTGGCCAGCCCCCCAGAAGTGGGCTGCATCGAGGGCCATTGCGTGGCGCTGGGCCAATCCAGGCCTTTGCCTCCCGAGCCCGAGCCGCAACCAGTGGATAATCCCGTGCAGCTACAGCTTATCGATTCGTTCGCGGCATTGAGCCAGGAGCCGGGGTTGCACGATCCCTTTGAGCTCCGCGGTCTGAGCATTGACGGCTATACTCTGTCGGTAGAGGTGGCCTATAGCGGCGGCTGCCAATACCACGATTTCCAGTTGTGGGCCACCCCGGCCACCACCCGGTCTCAACCCCCCGGACAACCGTTGCAGTTGACCCACAACGCCAACGGCGATGCCTGCGAGGCCTATCTGCAGGAGACTCGTCGCTTTGATCTGGCGCCGCTGCGGCAACTGCATCCCGACTTCGAAGAACTAATTTTGATGGTGGGGGACCAGCGGGTATTATTCAGGCTATAAATCTATAATTTGGTATGGAAAGAGGGCTGGCCGCATAGACGGTTGGCCCTCTTTTACGCCAGTCCCTCGGTGTACCAGCAACAGATATCAGACGATCCAGGACGCGCGCCACCCGGACCAGACTGGGCAGCAGCGTAAAGAGCAGGCGAAATTTGCGGAGAGAATTCTGACGGCTTAATTGATTTTGGTCTGTAGAGTTTGCTGACCTTGATAGGGCGTATCTAAAAGTCTGTTAGAGCCTTCGGTTATTGTTCCTCTTTAATCTGGGGTCCCCAAGCCATAAAGCTACTCGAAGAATCGCCGGGAAGCAGATCTGCTGGTGTTAAGTTGGCGGGAAAAGTTCCATCGGCATTTACAATGAACAAATCCCCCTGGTTCACGTAGGCAATCCGAGCCCCGTCCGGCGACCAAGTCGGGCCTCCTCCAGCTATCCCCAAATTCACTTTGTTCGACCCATCCTCACCCATAGTGTGAATAAAGCCATCGCGGGTATATACGATACTACCACCTTGTGGCGACCAAGCAGGATCCCAATCAAAGGAAGGATCGTTGGTAATATTCAACGGCCCACTCCCGTCTACAGGGGTCGTAAAAATATCGATATCAACGGTTGGCCCTGTGCTTATTAGCCGGAAAAAAAGCAATTGGGTCCCATCGGGAGACCAAATTTGGGACGTTAGGGGGAATCGATCTGGGCGGGGATGGTCGGTAAGATTGACGGTGTTTCCTTGATCGACATTGACCACAAAGATATCTTCACGGAATAAATCAGGCCCAGCTAACGGGTTTCCCCTTCCTTGGCTAAAAGCAAGTCGGGTGCCGTCCGGTGACCATTTGGGCATGGTATTAAAAACCTGGCCGGTCGCTGATTGCGTCTGATCAACAGTCTCCCCGCCCGTATTTATATCCAGGGTCATAATCTCGAAAAAAGGACCACTGAAAAAATATCTGGCAAAGGCGATCCTCATTCCATCGGGCGACCAGGCTAGATCACCGTATGTTGTTCCTATGCCCGATACCTTGGTCAATTTGACCGGCTCTGTCGATCCGAAAGACAAGGCATAGATATGATACCCGTAGCCGAAATCCCAATCCGAGACAAAAGCAACCTGGCTACCATCGGGCGATGCGGTGAGATGATTAAACGTCGCTCGCGTGTCGTTATTGGTCAGATTGATGGGGTCTCGGCCATCTGTTGCTAGCACATAAATATTACTCCTTCCCGTAGCTTGGTCTCGGCCAATATAATAGATCCAAAAATGGGACTCACCAGGAAGTGCCTGGTCTACCTGATTGGCGAGGTCTTCAAAGGCCACTTCTACGCCGCTCGTTTTCAGAGCAGACAGATGGGAATTTAAGGACGCTTCATTCAGCGGATTGCCCGATAGAGCTAGATATTCCAATTGAGTAAGTGCCATTAAGGGCGTAATATCTTGCACCCGATTTCCCTCTATAAGCAGCGACTGAAGGCGGGGCAGGGCCAAGAGCGGGGAAAGGTCTTCTATCTGATTGGCGGTCAATGCCAGAAACGCCAGGTGGGGCAAGATGCTGAGCGGCTTAAGATCTTGGATCTGATTCTCGGACAGGTCCAAAACGGTCAGATTGCTCAGTTGCCCAATGCCTGTAAGGGTTTTTATCTGGCGGCTCTGGGCCTCCAATTTTGTCAGGCTAACAAGATCTGTTTGCCGCAAAATCGCTTCCGGTTTCTCCAACGCTTGCCGCACCGCTTGTTCCAGTTGGGCATCGGCAAAAACAGAAACCTCTTCTTCTTGAGCGGGCCCATCGGTTGGATTCTTCGCCCCTTCCCCACAGCCTAAGAGCCCATGCCCAACCAAGAAAAACCCGATGCACAGTGCGCCTATCGACCATCGTTTCATGGCATGGCCCTCCTTATTCAGCAACCAAACCTTGTTCACGAAAACTGGCCTTAATCCGGCCCCAAGAGTCGCGTCCGACCGACGTTTTATTGCTACTGCAGTCGGCATGGGCACAGGGGATTAGGCGACCATCTGCAAAATTCTGCGAGAAGGCGAATTGCTTCCCTCTTATTACTGGACTTTTGCAAAAATCAGGTGAGGGCAAGATGGTCCATAATCTTTGCGATCTCCCATTTAGCATCCGTTGCTTGTTGAATGGCCCAGGTCAGCGTCTTGCCCAAGACCTCTTTGGCA
>WLWI01000288.1_pt1 | contig 56348 bp, 49 predicted proteins | sample 6701501 | NCBI WGS metagenome assembly WLWI01 (sample SAMN12718690, study PRJNA515312) | sponge metagenome | isolation source: marine sponge | host: Mycale hentscheli | place: New Zealand: South Island, Marlborough, Capsize Point | collected 2014-11-01 | reverse complement strand
GTTGCCAAAGAGGTCTTGGGCAAGACGCTGACCTGGGCCATTCAACAAGCAACGGATGCTAAATGGGAGATCGCAAAGATTATGGACCATCTTGCCCTCACCTGATTTTTGCAAAAGTCCAGTTATTACGATCCGCCGATTTACGGCACAATGTGGTACCAGGACCATTGCAAGGTGAATGTGTACCACTCGCCGGCGCCTGATGCGACGCATCCGCAAGGGGAGGTTTACGACCTGGCCGCGGATCCGCACGAGCTGGACAATCTCTGGGATCGGGATGCGATGCGGCGATTGCAGGATCGGACTATCTTGCAGGTGCTGGATTGGCTGGCGTGCGAGGAGGTGAGGGGCCGAGCTCGGGGTGAAGACGCCAGTGGGCCGCGGTTTACCCGGAAGCGATAAAAGTGGAGGGCGGGCATCCCGGTAGTGGTATTCAACGCTCAGGGATGGTCTCGTACCGGCGCGGTCGAGGTCTCGCTGTTGGCCGTGAGGTCACTCACCATATCGCCCACAGTTGCGAGTCCATTACCGGGAAAAGCTCCTCGAGCAATACGGTTGCCGCCGGATTGGCCGAGCAATCGGGGAGTACGCCTTTGAGCTGGGCGAGGGTATTGTGGCCGAAGATCAGATTGAGCAGGGCGTGGTGGGAAAAACCGGCATCCACGGCAAAGCGCTGGTCCTCGGCGATGTCGATATCGCGGGCGCTGATGCGCCCGTTTTCGAAGGCGATTTCCAGGCCCTTGGTGGAGTAGAAATCGATGCGGATGCGCCCGTTGTAGCGATTGGCCGCCGAGCCTTCGAGGCGCTGTTCCAATACCGGGGCTAGGTGGTTGATTAGCGCCGCCGGACTGGCAGCGCGTAAATACCAGCAGCCGGGGATGGCATAAACTAGAGGCGGATAAAACGCCCCCAGCAGGCTCTTCAATACCGGAGGGCCGTCGTCAAAAGAAATCTGCGTCGGCGCGTCTTCGCCTTTTTCTTTGGCCGCCGTCGCGCAGGCGCCCTGCATGCCACGCAATACATCTTCAAAGGTCTGCAGATACGACGAGGCCGTACCGACAACGTATTTATAGCAATGTCCAGCATTGGGCGTCAAGGCCAAAAAGCCGACGGCGGTGCCCATGCGGTCGACGACCAACTCGGTGCGCGAATGGCGCGTCTTTTTCCGCTGCATCTCGTAGCGCCATTCGTCGGCTGTGCGGGCGCAGGTAAGCGCAATACCGGGAGCGGCCTGTTGCTCCAGCGACAAGATCGTTGGGATATCGTCGACCGTGGCGGTGCGCAGGGTAAAGCGTGGCGCTTCGCCGTCGGGCAAAGCGGGGATTGCCGCGACGGGTATGTTCATGCGCGGCCATTTGGTCACCGCCTGGGTATAGCCGTAGCGGCGGTAGATATCGGCGCGTCCCGTAATCACTTGGAGCGGATGTCCCAGCGTCGCGCTGCGCTCGTGCGCTGCCTGCATTAGTGCGCTCATCAGACCGCGCCGGCGGTAGGCGGGTGCGGTGGCCACATGTTCGATCCGGCCGACGTGCAATTCGAGGCCGTCGTAGCGCCAGCGCTGCGGGATCAGCGTCAGTCCGGCGACGCCGCGGTCGCCGTCGTTGGTGTCGACTACCACCCAGGCGTCTTCGCCGCTGATCGTCGGCCGCTCGGGCTCGGTCAGGTCGTCGGCCCAATCCCGCGACCACTGCTCTTCCGACCCCTCAAGACCGAAAAAGTCGAGGAACTGCTGCCGCGCCCTGTCGTTGTCTTCGTCCACCGAACGCAAAACGAGTCCGTCTTTTAACGCCCTCTGCATATATCACTCCAATCGTCAATAGCCTGCGATTTTCTCAATGTATTGGAATTCGGGGGTTTGTATATTACTACGGTCGCCGTTGTTTTAGGCCGGCTCCCCGATAAATTCTTTCTGGCTCTGAAAGATACCCCGGAGCAGCTCTCCCGCAAAATTCAACATAGCCCAGCGCCGCGTGGGCTTCGAAGAAGTCTATCACCTGCTCTAGATCGACCTCCCGGTATCCCTTTTCCATCGAAGTGTAGCGGCCGTCGCACTCTTCCCAGGCGGCCAGTCGGGCGATTTCTGCCAGGGTGCGTTTGCCGTCGGCCCAGAACAAGGTCCAGGGACTCAAGCGGGTCCGCCCGATCCGACGGGAGATCTCCGGCGGCGTACTTTCGCTGCTGGGCGTAATCGGCGCCGTGCGCCGAGGTACCCGCCGCGCCAGGGCGGCAATCCGCTGCTTTTTTTCTTTGCGTCCGACTTTGGCTGCGGCCGCCTGTACCTCTTTGAGGTGGCCGTTCAGATCTACGCCCTCGGCAAAACGTCCCAATTGATCCATACTGGTCCGGTGGACTTGGCGCACATAGTCTACCTGTGTGGCGGGCAATTTTTTTCGCCCCACATCGAGCTGGCCCAGGAGGCGGTCGGTCTCGGTCCTGGCTGTCTGCGCCACCGCCGTCCCGTCTAGATTGGCGATATAAAGCAGATAGGCGATTGTCGAGGCTGCGCAGGTTTTCATACCGCCGGGGCTGATTAGTTTTAAGGTGTCGGCCGAGGTATGATAGGCGTCGAAGGCCTGGCCCTTTTTATGGGTGGTGATCCACGGGCAGGGATAGCCGTATTGGGGGTCGCCGATCAGCGTGTCCGCCGTCGAGCGGAAGGGTTCTAATAAGAGTTTGTAGCCGGGGTTGTAGCGTCGCAGTGTCGCCCGCAAGATGGCCTCGCCGATCCAGTCGACAAAGCGCGCCGACATAGGGATGGTCGAATGCCATTCCAAGCGGCCGTCGCATACGTCCGGCCGGGCCCCGACGCTGTCGACATTGAGACCGGCCAGTGGCTGCGGCAGGCCGGCTCGTTCGAGGTAGGGGAAAAAGCCGTAGCATTCGTAGGCGTTGAGTAGGCGTATGGTGCGTTGGGGTCGGGGAATTTTGCCCGCCGCGATCAGTGTTTCCAGCACGCGGGCCACCTCCAACGTCACCGCCACGCCCGAGGCGTTGTCGATGGCGCCCGGCTCGTTGCTGTGGGCGGTGACCCAGATTTCCTCTTGGGGTTTTGTGGCGCCGCGGACAAGGCCGCAAACCACGTCGTGCGTGCCCACATATTTGCGCACGTCCACTTTAGTGTGCAGGACAACGTTGTCGTGCCGGCGCGCCAGGCGCCGCAGTTTCTCGCCTTGGCGCTGTGAGAGTACCAGGCCCACCAGCCGCGCCGTGGCATGGCCCATGGGTACCCCGCCCCAGCCGAACTTGGTCCAGGCCACGGCGTCGGGCAGGCCCGCCACGGGTATATCGGACATAACGACTGTAGCCCCCTTGTCGGCGATCAGTTCCATATGGGCGCGGATATTCAACGAGGTCAACAAGGTTTTGCCCGCCAGCCCGTCGGTCGGCAAGCGGTCGATCTCATCGGCCGTATCCAGTACCACCAGTTCGGTGCTGACGCCCTCTTTGGGCGTGGCCGCCGTCCACTGCACGGCGTGCCAGGGGTTGTCGCCATAGTCGAGCAGTCGCTGTTTGAGCGGGGCGACCACGTCTACCGTGGCCCCGCCCACATCGGCGGCCTCGCGGATAATCCAGCGCCCCGAATGCAAGCGCCCGCCCGTCTGCACTGGGTAGACTTCGACCTGGGCCCCGGCTTGTTGGTAGCGCCGCACCAGGGTTTGGGTGGTCTGGTGGAATTTGTCGAACGAATTCCAGCGATCGGTTGCCACGATCTCGGCAATGGCTTCGACCATGCCCCGTCCTTTGGTGGCGCGCAAAATGAGCGGCAGGGTCTGGCGGCATAATGTCTGCAAAGAGCGGGGGTATTTGCTGGCCATATCTTGCTCCGAGAGGTTAATACTGCTACCCGGGTAGCCGAGCACATTGCATCCTAGGCTCGGCGGTTGGGTTTAGATACCGTGTTTAGTCACTGCTAATTAAAGGGACTCGCTTCGGTACCTGGCAAGTCTTATTCTATGGTCCGACGCAAGCGCGCTCGGACAGTCTGCCGAGTGTCTGTGCTATTACTCAGGACGAAAGGGAAGGAAACTATGCGAGGACTTGAGAAGCGCTTCCTGTACAACGGCGAGCATCCAGTGACGTTTTTCGGCTTTGGGGCGCTAGAGATCGGCCGCAACTGGGGCCTGGGCAGCGGCGCCGAGGTAGAGCGCCCCGACCCGGCTGCAGCGGGGGTCGTACTGAACAAAGTCCTCGATCTGGGTATCACGCTGGTCGATACGGCCAGCGCCTATCACCAGAGCGAGGCGCGGATCGGCCAGTCGATTGCGGCGCGCCGGGCGGACTATGTGCTGGCCAGCAAATGCGGCGAGCACAGCGACGGTGACCGCACGTACTACGATTTCTCCTACGAGGCCATCGCCGGCTCAATCGACCGCAGCCTAGAGCTATTGCAGACCGACTGCCTCGATCTGCTGCAGATCCACTTTGGACCGGAGCCCGGTAAGGTGCTGGACGAGGGCGCCACAGTGGCGGCCATGAAAGATGCCCGGGCTGCTGGCAAGACGCGCCTCTTGGGGGCTTCAATCGGCGGTGAGGTGGCGGCGCGCTGCATAGAGTCGGGCGATTTCGATGTCATGCAGCTGGGCTACTCGCTGCTAAACCGGAGCGACGGGCCGCTGATCGAGCGCTGTGCCCAACGGGGGATGGGTGTGCTTATTCGCGGTGGCCTGGGGGCGGGTCGTCTGACCCAGCGGGTGGTCCCACACTTGCAGGAAATGAAGGAGAGCGAGCGAGGTCGGATAGAGCAGTTGCTCGAGCTAGTAGACGGCGATGCCGAGAAGCTGACGGCCTTGGCGCTGCAGTTTCTCTATGCCAACCCCGGTGTCACCTCCGTGCTGGTGGGCAGCAAACGCGGCGAGCATATCGAGGCCAATCTGCCGTTGCTGGATATAGATCTGGGCGATGCGTTGGCGCGGGCGTTGGAGTTGTAGGGGCGGCGTAGTGCTGGCTGCCCCGTTCTTGAAATAAAAATTAAACCGGGCCGCTCCTAGGCCGCAGCACAAAGACGGCGTAGATCACCAGCCCCACCCCCAGGTTGGCCAGCGCCACCAGGAATACCGAACCGGGTCCCACCGACTCAAAGAGCTGCCCCACGACCCAGGGTACGGTCATACCACCGGCGCTGGAGCCGATAAAGAACCAGCCCGTGGCTCGGCCCGTAATGGGCATACGCTCTCCGGCCAGGGATAATACGGTGGCGAATATGGGCGCCACGGCCAGACCGCTGATAAGGGTCGCCGCCCAGATCACGGTGACTCCCTGTGGTTGAACCAGGGCAATGATAGTCCCCACGGCACATCCGGCAAGACACAGCAACAGAATGGCGGCTGGAGCCATGCGGGCGGCCAGGGGTATGGCCAGCAGGCGACCGAACGTGAAGACGCCCCAGAACGCAGAGGTCAACAGCGCCGCCCCGCCTTCGTCCGCCACCTTCTGCTCCAGCGCGTAGGTGAAGATCCAGTTGCCCAAGCCGACTTCGGCGCCCACGGCGGCGAACAACAGGCCGGCAACCAGGATAATGGTTGTGCGGTGCTGGGCCAGCGACTCGGTATGTTTCCGGGCGTGGGCTGCAATGGGTGGACTGGGTAGCAACAGCAACAATGCGATGACGGGTATCAGCAAGGCCGCCAGCGACCAATAAGCCGTGCTCACAGTCCCTTGCATCGGGCCCATGGTGAAACTGACGATCAGCGGTGCGAGCATAGCCCCCAAGCCAAAGAAGAGATGGAGCCCGTTCATCCAGGGCCCCAAGCCGGTGGGGAATAGCCAGGTCAGCAGGGTATTACCGCCTACGTCGAGGGTACCTTCGGCGGTACCAAGGACGACGAAGACGGCTGTCAGTACCAGCAAGGTCGGGCTCAGGGGTGCCAGGACCATGGTAAGGGCCATAAGGGCCAACATACCGGCCATGAGCGGATGGCCGGGGAAACGGTCGTACAACCGTCCCCCGAGCAGAGCCCCGACCAGATAGCCCGTGGACCGGGCCAGGAAGACACTGCTCAGGGCACCCAGGGACACGCTGGTAAGATCGGCTAAGGCCGGTAGCGTCGGCCCAACTGATGAGAGAACAAGCCCGAGGCCAACGAAAGCACTGTAGTAGGCGCCGACGCGCCAGAGCCGACCCGTCCGGTTCATGGATTTGATTTCCTTAATCGTTAGTGACGGGAGAATAAAGCCCATTGGTGCGGCGGCTGTCAATCCGACCTATTTTAAAAAGCCTTTGGAAAAATCCTGTATGCCATCGCACATAAACAATTGCCAAAAAGAGGCCTTAAGCATGAGAATACTGGTTATTGGCGGAAACGGTCACTATGCCGGTCTAATTACCGACCACCTGGCGAAAAAGCATGAAATTACCATTTTTGATCTGCATCAGCGCGCCCGTGATTTTAGCTGCGATCAGATCGTTGGCGATATATTGCAGCTGGACCAGATTGATCGGGCGATGGCGGGGATTGATGCGATTGTGACGTTCTTTGTCGGCGATGCTGCCTTGTCGACCATGGGCATGGTCAATGTGATGACCGCGGCTGAGCAGCACGGTGTGGAGCATGTGGTCTACACCAGCAGCGGCGGCATGCCGTTTCCGATTGATACCTTCGCTTTGGACGATTCGCTTTTCCCCATGGACGGTTTTTCCGAGGAGTTCTGGCGGGATTATTTCCCCATAACCGAAGAGGCCGGGATGTTCCCAGGGCAAGAGACGTCTGGTTATTTTCTGCACAAGTGGCTGTGCGAACAGATTGGCAAACGCTTTGTCGACCGAGGCAAGGTAACGTTTACCGCTATCCGCCCGGGCCTTTTGATGCACGACGATATGACGAATCGGCCCGGGGGCGAGACCACGAGGAACCACGAGCCGTTCTTTATGCTTATGACCGGGCAGGTAAGGATGTGCGATGCGGCCCGGATGTACGACCTGGCCCTGACCAGGCCCCCGGCGGGCTTTGCAGCGTATCATTGTTCCAACGACACGCTCTACAACAATCTGAGCGTGGAGAAGGCAAGGCTGCAATTGGGCTATGCCTGTATGGATCAGAAACCCTATATGGACTTCTACGCCGGGATGGACTGGAAGGGGGCTTTTGATACGCTTGTGGACAGAGGTTTTTCCGCAGATCTGCTGCAGGGCACGTACGGCTTTCGAGACTGCTAATGTGAAGTGTTGAGAGGAGTAAACCACTATGTCTAACCCCTATCAAACCGTCTACAAATCCTGGCAAGCCGATCCCGAGGCCTTTTGGGCCCAGGCGGCGGCCGATGTCCAGTGGCATGAGCCATGGACAAAAATCCTCGACGATGCGCGCCCCCCTTTCTACCGTTGGTTTGCAGGGGGCCAACTCAACAGCTGTTATAATGCCCTCGACTACCATGTAGAAAATGGCCGCGCCGAGCAGCTGGCCCTCATTTACGACAGCCCCGTTACCGATACCATCAAAGAGTACAGCTATCGCGAGCTGCGGGACCAGGTCGCGCGCCTGGCTGGGGCGCTGCGGCAAAATGGAGTGGAAAAGGGGGACCGGGTCATTATCTACATGCCCATGGTGCCCGAGGGGGTAATGGCGATGCTGGCCTGTGCCCGTATTGGCGCCATCCATTCGGTGGTATTTGGCGGCTTTGCGGCCAACGAGTTGGCCACGCGTATTGACGATGCCCGGCCCAAGCTGATCATGTCGGCCTCTTGCGGCATTGAGACCAAGCGCATCATCGAATATAAACCGTTGCTGGACCAAGCCATTGAATTGGCCCAGTTCAAACCGGAAACGTGCTTCATTTTGCAGCGGCCCCAGGCCACAGCCAGTCTGGTGGCCGGGCGCGATTGCGATTGGCAGGAAGCCCTGCAAGCGGCGGCGCCGGTCCCCTGTGTTTGGGTCGCCGCCACGGACCCGCTCTACATCCTTTATACCTCCGGTACGACAGGCGTGCCCAAAGGAGTGGTGCGCGACAATGGCGGCCATCTGGTGGCCCTCAAGTGGAGCATGAAGCATATCTACGGCGCCGAGCCCGGCGATGTGTTCTGGTCGGCCTCTGACGTGGGCTGGATCGTCGGCCATTCTTACATCGTGTATGCGCCCCTATTTCATGGTTGTACGACCATTTTGTACGAGGGCAAGCCGGTGGGCACGCCCGATCCGGGGGCTTTTTGGCGCGTCATTGCCCAGCATAAGGTGAATATCCTCTTTACTGCGCCCACGGCTTTCCGGGCGATCCGACGAGAGGATCCCGAGGGCCATCTCATCCAGGAGTACGATTTAGATCATTTCCGCGCCCTCTTTTTGGCGGGTGAACGCTGCGACCCGGATACCTTGCTCTGGGCCCAGGAAAAGTTGGGGGTGCCGGTGATAGACCATTGGTGGCAGACCGAGTCGGGCTGGTCCATCGCCGCCAATCCCATCGGTATCGAGCTACTGCCGATTAAGCCGGGCTCGGCGGCGGTGCCGGTGCCCGGTTGCGATGTGCGCGTACTACTGGATGACGGGCGGGAAGCAGCGGTGGACGAGGTGGGGACGGTCGTGGTTAAATTGCCGTTACCGCCGGGATGGTTTCCCACCCTTTGGAACAACGACGAGCGCTTTCAGGAATCGTATCTGAGCGCTTTCGAGGGATACTACTTGACCGCCGACGCTGGTTTTAAGGATGCGGACGGTTATCTGTCGATTATGGGGCGGACCGACGATATCATTAACGTGGCTGGGCACCGTCTGTCCACCGGGGGTATGGAAGAGGTGCTGGCGGCGCACGACGATGTAACCGAATGCGTCGTTATTGGGGCCGCAGACAAATTGAAAGGGGAGGTGCCGGTAGGGGTGGTGGTGCTAAATGCTGGTGTGGCGCGAGACCACGGCGAATTGGTCGGCGAATTGGTGCAGGTGATGCGCCAGCAGATTGGTCCGGTGGCCTCTTTTAAAACGGCGGTGGTTGTCGAACGGCTGCCCAAGACTCGCTCCGGCAAGATCTTGCGTCGGATCATTAAGTGCATCGCCGACGATACGCCCTACAACATGCCGGCGACCATCGACGATCCGGCTATTTTGACGGAGATCGAGGCGGCGATGACGGCGTTGGGGCTGGGGGCGGCGGCTAATGACAGCAATCCGCAACCATTCCAGGCGCTCGTCGTCAGCGAAGCGGAGCCAAAGAAATTTGTGGGCAAGATCGAAACGCGCTCAACGGCCGATCTGCCGCCGGGTGGCTTGCTGATCCGCGTCCACTACTCCTCGCTAAACTACAAAGATGCGCTTTCGGCCAGCGGCAATCGGGGGGTGACGCGCAGTTATCCGCATACGCCGGGCATTGATGCCGCCGGTGTGGTGGCGGCCAGTTACAGCGAGGCGTTTGCGGTGGGCGATGAGGTCGTGGTGATTGGGCATGATTTGGGCATGAATACGGCCGGCGGTTTCGGCCAGTACGTGCGGGTGCCGGTGGGTTGGGCGGTCGAGCTGCCGGAAACGCTCAGCGCGCAAGAAGTAATGATCTACGGCACGGCGGGTTTTACGGCGGCCCTATGCGTCGATAAGATCATTGCCCACGGCGTCAAACCCAAGGACGGTGAAATACTGGTGACCGGCGCTACCGGCGGGGTGGGCAGTTTTGCCCTGGCGTTGCTGGCCAAGCTGGGGTATAGGGTGGCGGCGGCTACGGGTAAGGTGGAAACGGCAGCGGATTATTTGCGTGGGCTGGGGGCGGCTCGTTTGCTCTCGCGGCAGGAAGTCACGGACGACAGCGGCAAGCCGTTGCTTACGGGCCGCTGGGCCGGGGTGGTTGACTCGGTGGGTGGTGAGATGTTGGCCAGCGCGCTGAAAGCGACCAAGCGGGATGCCGCCATCGCCATATGTGGCTTGGCGGCATCGGTTGATCTGCATACGACGGTGCTGCCCTTCATTTTGCGCGGCGCGACGATATACGGTGTTGATTCGGCGCCCGTTGCCAACCAAGAGCGGCAGCGCATCTGGCAGTTGCTGGCGGGTCAGTGGAAGCTGGATGGGTTGACGGAGATGGCCAGGGAAGTGGTCCTGGACGAGCTGGAGCCGGAGATTGAGCGGATTTTGCAAGGGGGGCAGACCGGCCGGGTGGTGGTGAGGTTGGGCGCCAATTCTGTCTGATCAGGCTATAGAGGCGTGTGGGCGATTTGTCACAAATCGCTTTTCTTTATAATTGGTTAATAATTTGTATTGTAAACGTACAATTGTATATATTCAATAAGGTCGATTGAATAGGAGTCGCCAAAGGAGGGAAAATGCCATTGAGTATTAGAAATCCCAGAGCGGAGCAACTTGCCCGCGAAGTGGCCGCAGAAAGTGGCGAAAGTCTGACCCAAACCATCATCCATGCTCTTGAGGAACAGTTACAGCGCCTAAGGGGACGCCGCGTGGCGACAGATCTGGTCTCCGAGATTATGGAGGTGTCTCGTCGCTGCCAAGAACTACCTGATCAGGACACCCGTACCGCCGAAGAGATCCTTGGATACGACGGGGATGGAGCGCCGGACTAATGGTCATCGACACGTCCGCCCTGATTGCCATCCTGCTGGGCGAGCTCGAAGCTGAATCTCTCGCTCGCGCCATCGCTCGGGATCCCAAGCGGATGCTTAGCTCCTTTTCTGCTATAGAGTCTTACATCGTTATCACGGCCAGGAAGGGCGAGTCTGGGGGGCGAGAACTCGACCTATTGCTGCATCGCTGCCAGATCGAGACGGTTGGCCTTAACGCCGACCAATCTGAGTTGGCACGCAGGGCGTGGTTGGCCTATGGGAAAGGACGCCACGTTGCCAGTCTGAACATCGGAGACTGTTGCTCGTACGCGTTGGCGAGGTATTCGGGGGAGCCCCTATTGTTCGTGGGCGAAGACTTCGCACAAACGGATCTACCAGCGGTGGATTATAGAGATACTGATTGAAGTGGGGACGGTAGTGGTGGAAAACGGTTGTTATTCGAAGCCATGCGTAAATCAGAGGCTACCTGCGATTTGTCACAAATCGCTTTTCTTTATAGAATTAATTGTTAACAATCTGCAATTTGAACTATAAAAATTAATTGAGGTCAGTATGGAAAAAACGCCTATTGTCCACCGCACTATTCGCGAACAAGTCGTCTCTCACTTGCGCCATGCCGTGCTGGCGGGCGAATTGGGCGAGGGAGAGGCCCTGCGCGAGCAGCCGCTGGCCCGACATTTTGGCGTCAGTCGGGGCCCCATTCGAGACGCCCTGTTGCAATTGACCCAGGAAGGCTTGTTGGTCGCCGAACAAAATCGGGGTGTGCGTGTTCGTCGTCCCGACCCGGCTATTGGGGGGCTGGTCGTCGAGTTACGTCGCAAGATAGAAAGCTTTGCCTTGAAAGGACTGTGTCAAGGCGGCGATGAGGCGTTGGCGTTTTTTAGCGAAAATCTGTCACTCTTTCAATCAGCCTGCCGGCGTGGCGATATGGCCGAGGTGGTCGAGCACGACATGGCCTTTCACCGCTATATAGTCGAAAGCGGCGGTGGCGCCGATCTGGTGGCCGTGTGGGTGCCGGTGGTGACGCATATGATGCTGCCCTATTCGCGCCATGGTGATTTAATGGACAGTTATCGCGAGCACGAGGCGGTGGTCCAGGCACTGCGCCGCGGCGACGAGGCGGCGGCGCTGGAATGTCTGCGGGCAAATATCCAGTAGGGCGGCCCCGTTAAATAAATTCTATTCACACTGAGGACAGATATGAACAGCCAAAAAGAACCGCTTTCCTTACCCGACAATTTCGACCCAACAGTCAATCTGCCGGGCCGGGAGGAAAATGGTCAAGTCTTCCACGCGACAATTCCAGGCATGAATCTGGCGAGGCAGTTGATTGAAAATGGTACGCCGGCGGATATGGAGCGGGCCGAAAAGGTGCTGGACGCGGTTTTCGAAGCGCAGGAGCGCCGGCCGGGGGCGCCGCATTACGGCAATTTCACCTGGGAGCGCGAGGACGAAATGGTGGAGGATTTGAACGCCGTCCACTTCACCGTTATGCCCTTGATCAAGGCTATGCTGCGCTGTGGCGATAAGGTGCCTGTGTCCCTCAGGGACAAGGCGTTGGCAGGTATCCGCCTGGGCCTGGAAGCCATTGCCCGTATTGATGTGCATCTGCGCTATACGACGATTGCTGCGGCCGATGTCTTCGATACTTGTATCGGCGGTGAATTGCTCAACGACGAAGCGCTTATGGAGCGGGGCCGCGACAAGCTGCGGCGCTGGTTGGCCTTTACCGACCGTTCGGGGACGTTCTACGAGTACAATTGTCCTGGGTATACAGGCATGTCTATCGAGCGCCTGGCCGAATTGGCGGCGTTGAGCAACGACCAGCAGACCCGCACCATTGCCCGGGTTTTTGCCGTGCGGATGGGGTTAAGTGCGCTGCTGCACGGCCATCCGGGGACCGGCCGCTGGTCCGGGCCGTTCAGTCGCGCCTACCAGATGCAGGTTGCAGCCAAGACGCCGCCCGAGACAGAGTGGATGCGCCATTGGCTGGCCAGCGGCCTTTTGCCCGAATGGGCCGCCGCCGCATTGGAGGACAAACCCATGCCGCTGGAAATTAAAGAGACCTCCGATGCGGCCGGGCAGCAGACGATGACGACCTATATGGACGAGGGGTTTTCCCTAGGCGTGGCTTCCAAGGATTTGAGCAGCCAGGCCAATCGCTTTGTCGAGGGCGAATCGAGCGTTTTTATCGCCCAATTCACCTCTGGCGAAGAGACCGGCGTCCTGCTCAGCAAGTATATCCTCGATGAGAAATGGCTGGGCGATTTCCGCACCACGCCGTCCCGTTCCAATACGCAGCTGCAACCCGACGAAGGTCGTTTCTGGGGCGTGCAGGACAAGACGCGGGCTATTGGTCTTTACGCTCCGCGCGTTATTGGCGCCCGGCAGCCGTGCTCGGGGCTTAAATTGGCTTTGATCTGGATGCGCCGCGATCTGGTCGATGAAATCTGGATTGGCGACCGCAAAGTCGACGCCTTGCCCGCGGCCGTACCCGAAGGCGAAACGGTTGTTGTCGGCAGTGGCCAGATGCTGACGGCGGTGCGGCCGCTAACCCGTACCCATCTGAGTCACAAGCCGCCGCTGCAGCTGGTCGAGCGCAACGGCAATCTGGCCTTGGAGGTCTACAACTACCAGGGAGTGGCCAAGACCTTTTGGGAATTGGGCTGGCCCGGCTCGTTTTACCAGGGTATGCCGCAGTGCGGATTTTACGCTGAAGTGGCGCAGCGGACGGCCTATACGGACGGGGCGGCTTTTGCCCGGGAAGTGGCGGCCGGGGTGCTGCAGGACGAGGCCGAGGCGGCGTATACGTACGGTGGGGGCGACGATGAAGAGCGCCTGTGGAAAGTCAACTACGGACGCGACGGCCGCAGTTTGGGGATTGAGGTCGATCTGATGCAGTGGCAACTGAAGCGGCGCTGGACCCAGGACGGTGACCAGGGCTGGCCGATGCTGGAATCGCCTCTGGCGCGGCAGACCAGCCACGGCCATGTCGAGGTGGGAGGGGCCACGCTCGAATGCGGCAAGGCGGCGGCCTGGATTCTGGCCAGTCCTCAGCGCCAATGCTGGGTGGCCGCGTACCACGGTCCGCAAGCGGCGCCCTTGGTTTTTGTTGTGCCGGAGGGGAAAGTGGAAATCGAGTCGATGGGTACGGGGATGGTGGTTTGGGACAGGGGCCGTGTCCGCATTGAGGCCAACGATTTGCGGGGAACGCCTAAAATCGATGGCGGCGAACTTGAAGCCTGAGGGATAAGGTCAATGGCAACCGAACCTTTCCATTCGAGCGGCAGCGCCGATATCGATAGGGTGCGAGGCCAAGTCGGGTTGGCTGCATCCAGTGGAGACAACTACCGGCGAAGGGCTCTCCTGCTCTATATGTGGCTTAGTGCGCTGCAGCAGCAGGGGGCGGATACCCGGCCGTTTACCGGCGTGGATAAACGGTATTATCAGCTGGAGGGGCGGATTGTACGGGCAACAGACGACGAGCGCCTGTTGCTGTTGCCCGAATTGGCTGCCCTTATCGACGAGGGTTTCGGTGTGATGGAAACCATTCAGGCCCGGCTGGTCGAGGAAGGGCCCATCGCCACGGCCAAGGAGGGCGACTCGTCAGATTTCCCCGAGGGCGGGGATATGGAGGCTGAGTGGCCCCTGTTCCAGGGGGATATCCACCATACGGGATACAGTGAAGCTCCGGGGCCCCGCTGCGGCCGGGGCGCGTGGAAATTCCCCGTCGGTTTGGGCTGGTATGCGCGACCGGTCGTCGAGGAGGGCAAGGTCTATATTACCTCGCCCGGTATGCACACGACCAGCTTTTGCCTGGACCTCGACACCGGGCGGGAAATTTGGAAATCGACTCAGGAGCACCCTCTCCTGGGCATCTATAAATATCCGGCCATCGCCTCAACGCCCCTTGTTTTGGATGACCGGATTGTCCTGCGCGAGGTCAACAGCCACGGCGGCAACGAAGGGCAGGCCAAAAATTTGGTCTACCTCGACAAAGCCAGCGGTAAAACGCTGACGCGAAAATACGCCGGGCACGTCGACTACCGGACCCAGTATGCGTCGGTGGCGACCAATGGCCGCTACATGGTATATCCCTTTGGCGTCCACGATATCTACGGCGCCCCCGCCATTTGCCAGAATTTCAACCGCCTCATTTGCGCCGATCTGGACAATAACGCTTGGCTGTGGGATTTCAATGTCGGCGATATCGATGCCTTGGCCGAGCCGGTGGTAACGCCGGAGGTGGCCATTGTCGGCGCCATGGAAGGGTATCTCTACGCGCTGAGACTGGACCAGGGGGGCGCGGGTGATAGGGGAGAGTTTTTGCCGGCCAATAAGGCTACTCACCTCGCCTGGAAGTTCAAGGCGGCGGGCGCGGTGAATACGCAGGTCGCTCTGGCGCACGGACAGGTCTTTTTCGGTTGCAACGGCGGCTCGGTCTACTGTCTGGATGAGAAGAGTGGCGCACTCGTTTGGGAAAGGCGTGTTGATACGGTGGAACACCGCGCCCGCAAGCATTTCTCGACGCCACTAGTGCACGGCGATTGCGTCTATATCGGTGCGGCCAACAAGCGTGTTTACGCGCTTAATGCCGAAACGGGCGCCGTTGTTTGGGAGGTGGAAACCTCCGACTGGGTCCGGGCGAGACCCGTGGCTTGGGGTGATAATATCTTTGCGGCGACGGTCGACGGAAAACTCCATTGTATCGATTCGGCTGGCGCGCTCTGCTGGTCGAAAGCGGTCAGCAGTCATCCGATATACGCCGATATCGTGCTGGCCGCAGGGCGTCTGCTTATCGGCGATAGCAACCTCATGCTGTACTGTCTGGATGCCGATGGCCAGACCGTATGGGAGAAAAGCACGCTCGAGGCATTCGTCGACGGCAGCGGCCAACGCATTTTCACCGACGAGCTGTCGGGCGGCACTTATTATCAATCGAAGCCTACCGCCCATCGCGGCAAGATTTTCTTTGGCACTCCCTCGGGCTTTCTCCATGCGGTCAATGCCGAAACCGGCGCGGCGGTCTGGAAATTTGAAATGGGAGCGGCCATCTCGGCGGGACCCGCTTGCGCCGACGGGCGGGTATTTGCCGGCCAACAAGGGGGCGAACAATTCTTCTACTGCGTCGACGCAGAAAATGGGGCGCTGATTTGGAAGCAAACTCTGCCGGGCGGTTGGGTATGGGGGTCGGCCATGGTGGACGACGGTTTGGTCTATGTGCCCACTGTAAGCGGCTACGCCGTTTGTCTCGATGCCCAAACCGGCCATATTGTGTGGATGTTCCCCACCGCCAAGTCGATCCCGGCAGAGCCTGCCATTGACGGCGACCTCGTTTATTTCGGCTCCTGGAGCCGCTCGATCTATGCCTTCGACAAAAAGACCGGTGCGGTCGTATGGAAGACCAACGGCATTGCGCTCGACTCAGGCACGCTCATTGCCTTCGACGGCAAGGTCTACCTCCCCCACCACCGTAATATCTTCAAATACTTGGATGGAAAAACCGGCGATATTCTCAACGGGGGCAACACCAACGACGCGGAGAAAGGCGCATTTTCCGACTTCAATGCCACGCCTGCCTTTCACGGCGGCCGTGCCTTCTTTTCGTCTCGCGGCGGCATCGGATTGCATGGCGTACCTTTATTCTCTGCCGTCTATTGCGTCGACCCCGAGACGGCCAAGATCTACTGGACGCACCCGGACGGCGGCGGGCTGTCGGCACCGGCTGTTGCCTCTGGTCGGGTCTATATTGGCTCGGGGAGTTCGCCGTTTTTCTACTGTCTCGACGAAGAAACGGGTGAGCCTCTGTGGACCTACAGGCTCGGTCACCGAGTCGAGGAGGCGACGCTGTGCATCTATCGCGACAAAGTCTATGTGTTGGCAGCGGACGGGTACGTCCATGCCATTGAGTAGCTCTGAGAAGAAAATTCGTTCTATTTGATGACGGGGAGAAAGATGAGATGAGTGTGCTAAAAAGTGATTTGTTGATCGGGGGCCAGATATGTCCCTCCACTTCTGGAGAGTATTATCCCTTGTATAGTCCCGTCGACGGGGCCCTGGTCGCGCAAGTGGCCGATGCCACCCAAGCCGATGTGGATCGGGCCGTTGTCGCTGCGCGCGAGGCCTTTTATGCAGAGTGGAAGTTTTGCCCTATTGAGCGCAAGCGCGCTTTGTTCGCCAAGCTGAAAGAGGCGCTCTATGCCATGGCCGAAGAGTTGGCCGCGGCCAAGGTGCAGCCTCCGAGCCCGCCCCGTATCCCGCCGCTTATAGAACGGGTTATCGACTATTATGTGGGTAAAATAGACGACGGGGTCGGCCAGCTCCTAGAGCACGGCGATCAGGGCACAAATTATGTATATAGGGAGCCGTTGGGGGTGGTGGCTATTTTCGCTCCTTTCAACGGGCCGATGTTGGGCGCTCTTTTATCGGCCATACCGGCCCTGGTAGCCGGCAATACAATCGTGGTCAAGGCCCCCGACCAGGAAGCGCCGCAGGCACTCAAGGCTATGCAGGCCTTTCACGAGGCTGGTTTCCCCGCCGGGGTGGTCAATGCAGTCAGCGGCAAAGGGCCCGAGGTGGGGCAGGCCCTTGTGGCGCATCCGGCTACACGGCTGATCAGTTTTACCGGCAGCACGGCTACGGGCAAAAAGATTATGGCTGCCGCCGCCCAGGATCTCAAACGTGTGCAGCTGAATCTGGGCAATAAGACGGCGCAGATCGTTTTTCCCGACGCCGACCTGGAAGCGGCGGTGAATGCGACCGTGGGTTCGGCTTTCCCGGGACAGGCATGCTCGGCGATAAGTCGGATTTTGCTGCACCAATCGCGGCGCGACGAATTTATCGCTCTATTCCAAGAAAAGGCGCAGGCCGCAGGGCCTAGCATGTTGATTGATGGGGCAGCGGTAGAGCGGGTGGAGCGCTACGCTGAAATGGGCAAAGCGCAGGGTACCTTATTGTTTGGCGGCAGTCGTCCGACGGGGGACGAATACGCCAAGGGCTGCTATTTTGAGCCCACGGCTATTGCTTTTGAAGATCAGGCCAGTCCGGTTTGCCGCGACGAAATTTTTGGACCGGTTGTCTCGGTGCTGACCTTTGACAGTGACGAGGAGGCCCTGGCTCTGGCCAACGATACAGATTACGGACTGCTGGTTTCGCTATGGACCCAAGAGCCCCAGCGCCAGCGCTATTTTGTGCGCCGCTTGGAAGTGGGGATTGTCGCCGTAAACAGCGGTAGTATGCTGAGCCATCGCACGCCCTGGGGCGGTTTTAAACAGAGCGGTATTGGCCGCCGCTACGGCGAGATGGGGTTGGAGCCCTTTTTCGAATACAAAACGGTGTGGGTTTCTTGAAGGGGAGCAGATGAGAATTAAGACCTTGATGAAAGATTTTGTGGCTGAAATTTCGGATATTGATTTGCGCCAGCCTCTGGACGGGCCCGGTTTTGCCGCCCTGCAGGAAACCATCGACGCACACGGTGTTGCCGCTTTCCGTGGGCTGTTTCTGGACGATGAAAGCCTGGTTGCCCTGGCCGAACGGTTTGGTACACTGGAGATTCCCTTGAAGCGGGACCAATACAGTGGGGTCCATAAAAAAGTAACCTTGCTGTCCAATGTCGGTGAAGACGGCCGTGTTATTGACAGCGATGGGGAACATGCCACTTATATGAAGGGCAATACGCTCTGGCATTCCGACAGTTCATTCAAACCGGTTCCCTGCACCTATTCGCTTCTGGTCGCCCATGAAGTGCCGAGCCAAGGCGGCAATACGGAATTTGCCGATGCCCGAGCCTGTTACGACGACTGGCCGAGATCTTTTGAGGGTATTGGAAAAGACGCCCTCGAAGACCGGGTCTGTGAACATTCCCTCATCTATTCCCGCTCGATCATCGTCGGCGATATTTTTTCCGCTGCCGAAAAAGACGAACTTGCGCCAGTGCGCCAACCGCTGGTCCGCAGCCACCCCAGTACAGGGCGCAAAACCTATTATGTCGGCAGTCATTGTTCGCATGTGGTTGGCTGGCCCGTGGACAAAGGCCGGGCGTTGACCCAAGCGCTGACCCAGTTCTGCGTGCGCCCGGAAACCGTTTATTCGCATACTTGGCAAGCCGGGGACCTGGTGATCTGGGACAATCGGTCCGTGCTGCACCGGGGGCTGGATTACAATCCGGCCCAACGGCGGGTCATGCACCGTGCCACGGTCGCTGGCGATGGCCCCCTTATATAGCCATTACCCGAAGTTCAGCAATTGAAGATTGCAACAACAATCGCATTTGTACTAGCCATCCTCGCCGTTTCTGGGGGTGTCCGTGCCAATACCGATACGGTCTCCGCTTCGGGTGCCGATACAGACAGAATAGAGCCGATCTTGAGTGCTAAGAATAGCTGTGGGATTGCTGATATTGATCGGATCCGCGCTGATATCCTACTCAAGCCTACGGATGCGTCTAACGTTCTTAGCCGCCGAACCGCGCTCTATCGCTGGTGGCGGTTGCTCTGGTATCAGGGCTACGACATGGACATGAGCAACTACAACGCCGTATGGGACACACTTCTTGGTAACACGGGGGCGAATGCAGCAGCTTTTAAAGCGGTTAATGCCGCTTATGCTGCTATGGAAGACATTATGGCCAACGGCGCGATCATTCCGGAGGTGGCCGGCGCACTGGACGAGTCGGAGCCGACCACTGAGACGGACTGGCCGGTATACCATGGCACGGATGGCAATCAGACGGGTTATAGCCCGGATGCGGGGCCTTCCAAAGGCAAAATAGCCTGGCGTGTAGCCAAGGGGAATTTTTGGTATGCCGCCCCCGTGATTGAAAATGGCAAAGTGTATACCGCCTCTCCCGGGGCGGATGTGATGGCCTACTGCCTGGACGAAACAAGCGGCGATATAATCTGGAACGGCCGGCAATTCGGAACCGATATGTATCAGACGCCCAGTTCCATATTCACTCCGGTGGTGAGTCCAAATAAGGTGCTGTTTAGCACTGGATGGTGGCAGGCCGGTCAGCATATGGTGCTGAACAAGAACACCGGGATCACCGAGTCTCAGCTTGCTGCCGGTAACACGGCGGGCGGCGGGATCTCACATTTGATGGTTTATAAGCACAATCGGTGGAATGTGATCCTCGCCGACGCCACAACGGGTGCAGGCGTCTGGCAGTTTGAGTCGGGTGGCAATCTTTCCGGCGAGCCTGTTTTGGCCAATGACAGGGTCTATGCAGCCCGGCAAACCGGCCGGGTCTATTGTTTGGCTACCGACAGCAAGGATCCTGTCTGGCAGCGGGACCTTGACGTATCCCTTCGTGGCACGCCCGGTATTGGCAGCAGGCGCGTATATGTCGGCGATACCAATCGCAGACTTTATGCCCTCAACGAGGCCGATGGCAGCATTGCCTGGAGCTACCAGACCGTTGTGGCTGAAACGGAAAATAAAGCCTACCAGTATTTTTCCACGGCGGTGGAAGCCAATATTGCCTCACTATCAGATCCGCATCGGGTCTATGTGGGGGCGGCCAGCGGTTACCTATACTGTCTTAACGCCACCAATGGCAATTTGATCTGGAAATATCCGGTCGGTGACTGGGTACGGTCGAAACCGGTAGTCCTAGGCGATACGATTTATGTGGCCACCCTGGATGCCAAGCTCATTGCATTGCGGGACACGGGTACCTCGGCCACAGAGCTATGGCAGACGCAAGCAGGCGAGCATGGCTTTATCGCGGATCTGGTGGGCAACGCCCGTGGCATCTTGGCCAGCGGCATGGATTTGGTGCTCTATTTGGTTGCGCCCGCAACCGGTCATATCCAATGGCGGCATAGCCTTATTGATGCCGCCTGGATAGACGGCAAACGGTATCATGCGGATGTCTATGCCGGTCAATATCAGACCTCGCCTGTTGTAGTGGATGATATCGTCTACATCGGCGGCCCCGATGGATTCTTGAACGCCCATACTGTGGACACTGGTCGGCGCTTGTGGCGCTTTGAGACCAGAGGCAGAATTTCCGCCACACCGAGAGTGGCGGAGGGGAAGGTATTTATTGGGCAGAATGCCCGTTACGATGAGTATTACGCTATAGATCAGCATAGCGGCGAGCCCATATGGAAGATTGACGATCTGGGCTGGGCCAGCGTAGGGGCCACCGGATACCATAACGGCCAGATTTTTGTCGGCACCGTATCGGGATGGATGCATGGCATTGATGCAGGTAGCGGCAGGATAAACTGGAACTATCAAGACGGCGCCGCCGGCAGCGGGTTTTACCCGCATCCGGCGACCGATGCTACCAAGGTCTATACCGGTTCGCACGATGGTCGGTACTATGCCTTTAAGCAGACCGACGGCTCTATTGCCTGGTCCGTGGATACCAGCAATAAACCGGATGTTAGCAGCGGCGGGAATCCGGATTCTGCAGGGATGGTCCTTTGGCGGGACCATGTATATGTGCAGAAGCGCGGTGCGCGAATCGCTGCGCTAAATAGGGATACTGGCGTCGAGGTTTGGGCATGGCGACAACCCGCAAATTACCTGCAGAATGGCACGATGGCAGCCCATGACGACAAGATTTTTGGATCCGTTGTCCGCGACGTTACGGGGATTCCATATTTGGCCAGAATCTATGCCTTCAACGACGTTGACCACGGCGGCCGGCCGCTTTGGTCATACGACGAAGGCGGTGGCGGCGGCGGTTTGACGGCACCGGTTGCAACCCATGGCAAACTTATCTTTGGTTCATCAGCAGGGGTATTCATGACCTGCGTCAATCCCGAAAACGGCGCATTGATTTGGCGCTGCTATGTGGGCGGTCCCATGGAAGAAGGGGTGCCGGCTCTGTATGGCAATAAAGTCTTCTCCCATCATCGCAACGGCTATTTCTTTGCCCTAGAATAGGTCGGCCCGCCTACCCCGACCTAAAGCGTACAAGACCGCTTTTGTGGTCGAAAGTGATAACAAAGTCCCGCAGGAACGAAGAGCCGATATTGGCGTAGCCCGTTGAATTGAGCATTGGCACGAAATGCAGTTTCGGTTTTTCCATGGAGAGGGCGCCCAAGTTGACCGTGCCGTCGAGGGTGCCGGCCCAGACCTCGAATTCGGAATTTACCGTGCGACCACGGCCTACGACCACCGGTTCGTCGATATAGGCGAGTTTGTCCCGCACGTTCTCGGGGAGCGTTATCTGGGAGGGCGAGCCGCTATCGATATGTGCATCAAAGGAGAGGTCGCCGATCTGTAGCGGTACTGTATGGAGCCCGTCGTCGACGGCGCGCCAGGGGATGATATCGTCGCTGTCGATCTGGGCCAACGTGCCGTTCTCAATGACAATCTGCGACTCGGGATAGTCGAAGGTTACGAGAAAGGCCGCCAACATCTGGACCCCAAAGACCCCTCGGCCCTTCAGGTGGGCCTTGAAGGCCTCCGGCTGGTCCCAGGAATCGGCGACGACGCCGGAGAGCGACACGCCGCCGATATCCACTGATTCGATCCGCACCCGGTCGACGGCAATGGCCTGGGGGTCGCTGGGATCGCCCATGGCCGCTGTGCCAATGACCGGGAGGTCTAGTTCTCGGGCCAGATCGGCATTAATGACGAAGCCCTGTGCACCGGTATCGAGAATGAAGAGGAAGGGCCCCTGGCCGTTGATGACGGCTTCGATGGTCGGCCTCGGCGCTGTCGCATCTAGAGGGAGAATTACCTGGGTCGTTTTCATGGCCGATTTCTCCGGTGGTGGCGGCGGTCCGTCGCTGTCGGCGCAAAGCGCCGTCGCTGACAGGGCAAGAGGGAGCAGGTGGATGATGAGCTTCTTCATTGTGCCGGATTCTCTTTGTTGTGGGGGTAGAGGATGGTGGTGAGGGTGTACTGGGGCTCGTCCTCGTCGTCATTGCACTGGGACGCCCATTCTTGGATGGTCTGCCGCAGTTGGTCGAGGCGGGCTTGCGATACGCGCAGGCCCACGGCCCGTATGAACAGGGGCCTTGGGCCATCTTCAGGGGTGGCGGGCAGGGTCGTCAACTGGGCGAGATCTTCTTCCAGGGCATTCACCATGAGACTGGAAGCGGCCTGTCGACTGCCCTCGGGGTCGTCATCCGGGGCCAGCAGATGTCTGGCCACGACGAACCGCCGGGCGGCGGCCTGGTAGTACTTCTCCACTGTGCCCCGATTGGGCCGGGTCTCTACCAGCCTTATCAGTCCGGTAGATTCCAGCGTGGCTACATGGTGGTAGAGCCGCGTCGGCGACTCGCTGAGTTCCTGGGCCACTTGCTTGGTGGTCATGGGGCGCGAGCCGAACAGCCGCAGGATCTTCATGCGCAAGGGGTCGGCGATGGCCTTCAGTTGTTCAGGGTTGTCTAGTGTACAGCAGTCGTCCACGATTGTTGCTCCCAAGTTTAGGGGGTATTTGTTGATCGTTGATTCAATATTTTTCAAATATTGAATAATATTTTATTATTCAAATAATATTGAATAATAAATCGCAAATGTCAAGGCTTTGCGATTTCGTTGGGTGTTGGGGCCCTCACTCTTCTTTCGTGTGGTATTTTTCCGAGGGCGGAGATTTCTTGGGCAGCAATGGCCGCATCAACAGCAAGTTGCCAACAGCGAGTGAAACCGGCAGTACCCCCTTTATAAAACAACCGTTCAGTAAAGGTAATCAGTTGCCCAAGGAGGATGTATGCAATGCGACCCTGCGCTTTCCAGTCCTTGGTCTGCAGATACACTTTCTCGCGCCATCCATCCGCCAATGCCAAACCGACGCGGCGTTGGCCCTCGCCGTGGCCATATTCCGACGCCGTATCGATAAAATCGATGCCCCGTTCAATGGCTTGGCGAGAGGTCGTTTTTCGTGCTATAGAGATGCTAAAATAGGCCCTTTTGTCCACCGGGCGGCCAAAACTTGGAAGAGGTCCTGTGCAAAGGCCGGCGGACCTCACTGGGCCAGAGGACGGTAGGGTACCAATACAGCTTGACCCGGCGGTCTAAAAGGGGCTTTATAGCTCCTCGACATAGGGCCCTTTATATTGGAAGCGTATCGTCGTGAAAATCGAACATATAGAAACCACGCTTTATCGACTCCCGTTATCTCCGCCAGTACAGGCTGCCAGCACCGGTGTGATGAGCCAATTCGATCTGGTGATGGTGAAATTACGTGATTCAGACGGCGTATCCGGTTGTGGCTATACCGTGCTGATGGCCGGGCAAGGCGCATCGGTGGCTATGATTATCGATAACGTATTGGCCGACATTGTCGGCCAGGAAGATCCACGTCGAATTGAATGGATATGGTCGCGTATGTGGCGCACGCATCACTACGCCGGACGCGGGGGACCCGTTAGTTTTGCGTTGGCGGCGGTGGACACCGCGTTATGGGATTTGCGGGGCCGTTCATTGGGCGAGCCCTTGTGGCGTCTGCTGGGTGGTTACAATTCTAATGTACCCGCTTACGCGGGTAATATCGATTTAAATTTCCCCCGTGAGCAATTATTGGAAAATGCCGGCAGAACCTTGGAAAAAGGGTTTGTTGCAATCAAAATGCGTCTTGGCAGACCCAGCCTGCGAGAAGATCTCGAGCGCGTCGCCGCCATGCGCGATCTGATCGGAGCGGATATCGAATTGATGGTTGATGCCAACGAAGCCTGGCGTAGCGACCAAGCGATGCGGGCAATGCAAGCACTACAGGAATTCGATCTCGTATGGTTGGAAGAACCTATTCGGCCCGATGACTACGCAGGTTATGCCCATCTGCGGGCACACGGCGGTATACCGCTGGCCGCCGGAGAAAATCTACATACTTTAGCTGAGTTCACTGCGCTGATTTCTGCGGACGGGGTTGATTTTCCCGAGCCAGATCTAACCACGTGCGGTGGTATTACCCCGTGGATGAAAGTCGCTCGATTGGCCGAAGCACACGGCCTTCCAGTGACCTCACACGGTGCCCATGAGGTACATGTGCATTTGCTGGCGGCGGTTCCCAATGCGTCGTATTTGGAAGTGCACGGTTTTGGATTGGATAAATTTATGGCCGCGCCATTAGTCATGGAGGAAGGCCAAGCCATTGCCCCAGACCGCCCTGGGCATGGTATCGATTTTGATTGGCAAGCCCTGAAAACTTATCAAGTATAGGGTGGGTAGCGCTCCGATCGGTTCCTGCGGCCGGCGAGAGAACAACACACCCTAAAAGAGAAAGCCAGAGGACAGCGTGAAGATTCTCAGCAGTATCCCCATTACAACCGTCTGGTCCGGGCATCCCGTCCGCTTCGATCTGCTGACTCACAAAAGGCACCAGTTTATTGCCTTTTACGACGCCCAACGCAAAATGACCGTTGGCCAACGCATATTGGGCGAGACCGAATTCAGTCTCCATCGGCTTACAGGGAAATGGCTCGAGGCCAGGGGGCGGCTCACGACCGATATCGCCTGGGACAGCCACAACAGCGTCACCATGGCTATTGACCGGGACGACCAGATTCACCTGTGCGGAAATATGCACGTAGATCCTCTGATCTATTTTCGCACGACAAGGCCACTGGATATCAGCAGCTTGGAGCGGGTCGACTATATGGTCGGGGAGAATGAAGATCGCTGTACCTATCCCGTGTTCATGAGAGGGCCCAACGGGGAGCTGATTTTCAGGTTCAGGGATGGTTCGAGCGGCAACGGGGTCGACTACTACAATCAGTATGACGAGGCGGATGGGACGTGGCGTCGTCTGGTGGATGTGCCGATCCTCGACGGCATGGACGCGATGAACGCCTATGCCCGGATGCCCGAGCTGGGGCCGGATAACCAGTATCATATGGTGTGGATGTGGAGAGACACGCCGGACTGTGCGACCAATCACGACATTTCCTATGCGCGGAGTCGAGATCTTGTGAGGTGGGAGGCCGGCAACGGCCATCCACTGCCGCTGCCAATCACGGTTCAGGCAACCGCCTCGATTGTCGATCCGGTTGCGGTTGGGGGCGGGCTTATCAATATGTGCCAGTCGTTGGGGTTCGACGCGGCGCAGCGGCCGATTGTGAGCTATCATAAACACGACGACAACGGCCATACACAGGCCTACGCCGCCCGGCTCGAAAAGGGCCGATGGGTGATCTACAAGCTGAGCAATTGGGACTACCGTTGGGAATTTGGCGGCGGCGGCTCGATCGGTGCGGAGATTCGGCTGGGTGGAGCCAAGGCCTGCGAAGATGGGTTCCTGAGCATGAGCTGGTGGCATCTCAAGAAGGGATCGGGCGTCTGGAAACTGGACGAGGCGGCGCTTGAAGTGGTCGGCGTCTATCCCGAGCCACTGCCCGAATTGCCCTTGGAGCTGTCCCAGGCCAAGCTCGATTATCCCGGGATGGCGGTCAGGACTGCAAGCGGGCGTGTCACCAATGAGGCTGGTGTCGAAGGGGGCGTGGATCGGTATCTGCTGAGGTGGGAAACCCTCGGTGCCAATCGGGATCGGCCGCGCGACGAGATTCCTCCTCCCAGCCAGCTCTGGCTCCACGGGCTTGGCTGTGGAGGCTAGCCTTGCTATTTGAAGACAGATTATGTTCCGTTGTGTCGGCGGCACGGCCCGTGCTGTCCGTCGCCTTGACTCTCATAGACTACCACCAAAATCTACCATCTACAGAAATCGGCCCTATCTCCCATGAATATCCTGCTCGTAGAATCCAAGGCCAAATGTCAGACCCTCCTCAAGCACCTGGGGAAAGACCAGTGGCGGGTATTGCCCACGGGCGGTCATATTGAGCGCCTGCCCCACGACCGCGACATCCACCCACCCAAAGAGGTCCGCAAGGCGTACTGGTCCAACAGGTCGGGTGACCTGCCCAAGCCACCGTGGTTTTGGACCGAGCGCGGCGAGGCCGCCATCAGCGCCATCAAGGAGGAAGCGGCACAGCACGACTCGGTCACCTTCTATCTGGCCGCCGACCCAGATCGGGAGGGTGAACTTATCGCCTGGCATTTACAGAAGCTGCTTTCCGGGTTGGGCCCGCTGCATCGGGTGTCGTTCCAGGAAATCACCGAGCCGGCGGTGCAGGCCGCTGTAGCTTCCCCCCGCGATGTCGATCAGGCCCTGGTGGATGCTGCGCTCATCCGCATGTTTATGGATCGGATGGTCGGCTGGCGGGCAAGCCGAATCGCCCGGCGCTACACCAATACATCGACCAACTCCATGGGTCGGGTGCAGACGCCCACCCTGGGGTTCATTGTCGAGCGGGAGTTGGAGCGGGAAGCCCACGTTCCGGTGCCCTACTTCGAGGTCTCCGCGGCGACCTCGGTTTCGGAATGGCGCGTCCGCTTTCACGAGAAATCGGATCCCGACGCCTGGCTGGATGAGCAACATCGCTTCTCTGCCTACCGCACCGCCGGGGCACCCCTGGCAGAATCAGCGCACGCGGCACTGATCGCTGCCGAATGCGTGCAGGTGAGTTCGGTCAGTCGCCGTGAAAGGTCGCAAGCGGCGCGCCCGCCTTTCAGCACCGATACCTTGTTTCAAGCCACTGGCAGCCGCTGGGGCTGGTCGCCCAACAAGACCGCCGCCCTGGCGGGAAAGCTCTACGAGGCAGGACACCTGACCTACATCCGCACCGACTCCACGCGCTTGGCCGATGAGGCGGTGGAAGCCGGTCGCTCGTTGATCGCCCAGGCCTGGGGGGCTGAAGTGCTTGGCTCAGTTACCAGTGCCGCGGCTGGGGCGGGTGTGCAGGATGCCCACGAAGCCATTCGGCCGACGAATTTTCAGCTTGAAACCGTTGCCGAGGCTGAGCCCGATGCGCAAAAACTCTATGCCCTTGTCCGGGCTGGAACGCTGGCGTCTCTGATGGTGCCCTCGCAGCGTGTGACGCTCTCGCTGAAGGGGCAATGCGAGGGGTTTGATAAAGTCTTGGACGGTTCGGTGGGTTGGTACGCCGAGCCCGGTTGGAGACGCGCTTTCGAGGCCTTGGGGGATCCGATTGACACTACCCCAGTCGCCGTGGATATTGGGGCGACCTTCGAGTGGCTGCCTGGGGATGCCGACCACCAGAACCCGGCGTTGCGGGAGGACGCGACCAAACCGCCGGCCCGTTATAGGCCCCACACCATTGTCCGAACCATGAAGGAGGCGGGTATCGGTCGGCCCTCCACCTATGCCAAAACCGTGGACCGCCTGGAGGAAAGGTCCTACGTCATTCTGGAGGAAGGCGCCTTGGTTCCCACCAAGGGCGGGCGCGACATCTGGTTAGAGGCGGCCCCGTTGTTTTGCCTGCAGGGCGAGAAAGAGGTTTTCCAGACCGAATACACCGCCACCATGGAGACTCAGCTAGACGATGTTGCCGAGGGCCGGCGTGACGCCAGTCAGGTGTGGGAAACCATGCGCGATGAGTTCAAGTCGGCTCATGCGGCGGCCCAGGAGGCGGGAAACGCAGGGCCATTGGTGCCTCGCAGCCGTCTCAAGTTGCAGGAGTTTGTGGCGGCGGCCCCGGAGTTGGCAGCGGAGATTGGGGACCTCGATTCCCTTACCGAACAGGCGGGCAGGACGTTGCTTGCAGACCTGCGGAGCCGAGGTATCAACCTGCTTCCCAGTGAGAAACAACTCCGCTATCTGGAGCGGATGTTGGAGACTATGGACCTGACTTTGGAGCAGGCGGTTGAAGGGGCGAATTTGCTGCTGGCGGGAGTCGCGCCCAATCGCGACGAGGCCAGCGCTCTCATCGATCATCTTTCGGCACAGCAGTCGGAGGGCTTAGCCCCAAGCGCCAAGCAGCTGCACTTAATAGGCAAATTGGCGGACGCAGCCGGATTGGACGAAGCCGGCGTCAGCGCCTTGGTGGGGCTGACCTCCTATGCCGAGTTCACCGGCGGCAGGGGCGGCACCGCCAGCGCCGCCATTGACGCCTTGCGCGGTTTGGGGGCTTAAAAAATGTCCGCCCAACTGTAAAACGGGCTTGCCCCCAAAAGCTGGCGCCAAAATTCGCTTTCGTCGGTCGGCGGGCCGGGAGGCACTAGATCTGCGCCCAGCTTTTCTCGCAGGACCGGCCAATTCACCCCCTTCACCATCATCTCGTCGTGCGTATTCCACGTTGCCGAGGTACCGGTACTAGCTTCCAAGGCGCGTACAAAAACGTGATTGCGGGGCAGGCTGCCTTCTAATTTTTTGCCGTCGCATTGGGCCAGCACGGCCGCTGCAAGTTGTCCATATACATCTGCACCAGTCCCGCATACTTCTTTAACCCATACCTCTTCCCCCTCCTCATCGATCTCGAAATTCACGTATGCCACCAACTGTCCCTCCTGCATGGCGCCCAAGGTGGGAAATAGCTCGCGAATCTGCGCCGGGCCGTCGGTCCAATACGGGGGATCGCGCACTACGGCGCTTTCATAGATTAGCCCATGGGCTTCGTATAGGCTCTGTACGGCCTGCAAATCCCGACCTATATCGAGCGGCCGGACGCTCTCGGGCCTGGACTGGGCGGCTACCTTGCCCATGGCAAAGGTCGGCATGGGAATTGGGATCCACCCCTGCCCTTGGTAAAAAGGCGTGCCAATAATGGAAAACAGCAACCCCAGATCGTAGTTGGCCTCGAAGAAATAGCGTTGCGAGTCACGCATTAGCACCTGGGCATATCCACGGCCGCGAAAGTCCGGGTGGGTGCACAGGCTGCCAATTCCGGCGGCGACCAGATCGGCCCCCCGCACGCGCAATATGCGATCCCAGATTCGCAGGTGCGCGACAATGCGCCCGTGATCGAAAACCACCCGGGTATGAGCCGTAGTATAGGTTGGGTCGCCATTTGTATAGGTCAGGTAGCGCTGTGCCGAATCTGGCTCATCCGGACGAAATACCAGGCGCTGCAGCTCGGCGATTTCTTCCAATTCTGTTTCGTCTACGGCTCGAATGATCATGGCAAGCTCCAATCTGTTGGTATTTGCAAAACCAACGGTATATTTGGGCGCCCCTTGGGCGGGGCGGCTTCCAGATGGACCTAAACTCGGGCCCTTCGGGCCCTCAGACACACGGTCCATCTTCCAGCCACCCCGCCCAAGGGGCTGGATCAACAGTATTCTATCAAGGTATGGCACGGGTGTTTCATCTAATAGCACTAGTGGTTTGTCTTATGGCACTAGTGTACTGAAATTTAACACTGTGTTAAATTTCAGTACACTTCCTCCCTTGCCTGCTGCAAACCAATTATACGACTAATCGGTTATCGATAAACTACTTAGAGTGTTTTTCCAGGTTTTTTCCAGGCCTGGCATAGCTATTGCGATGCATATAGGAATAAGGTAAGCCAGCCGCCTTAACTGGATTAATGGGGCCGCAGGCTGCAATGATTTCTCACTCGCTTGGGAGGGCGTTGATGCATCGTTTAAACTTTCTCTTTCTCTTTCTTCTGGCGCCATTGGGATCTATCCAGGCGCAGACTCCGCCTTTAAACTCATCCATCACCCTCGTCGCCCAACCTGCTACGACCCCTTTAAAAATTGACGGCGTGCTGGAAGATGCCTGGTTCGATCACGCCTATTTTGCCAATTTCGCCGAGTTTATGCCAGGCCATCAAATGGCCGCCCGGGTGGCCACAGAAGGATATATCACCCACGATGAAGGGCATTTACTGGTCGCTTTTGTTTGTCGTGACCCCGATATGGGTAAGCTGCGTGCCTCCCTGACCGATCGCGACCAGATTTACCAGGACGATTTTGTTGGGTTGGTGCTAGATACGCACCAGGACCAGCAACGGGCCTATGAATTTTTTAGCAATCCGTACGGTATTCAAGGCGATATATTGTGGCACGCCAATCATAGAGAACGGGACGACAACGGGGCTATTTGGCAGGCCAACGGCGGCGAAGACCGCAGTTTTGACGCGGTCTGGGAAGCCGAGGCCAAGCGCTACCAGGACCATTGGGTGGTGGAAATGAAAATCCCCTTTTCAAGCCTGCGCTACCCCAGCCAGAGCCAACAGGAGTGGGCGGTACATTTCGTCCGCGTCTACCCGCGGGAGAACCGCTACCAGTTCTCGTGGATGCCCATCTCCCAGGACTACAACTCGTTCATGGGGCAAGCGGGCCGTTTGCAATTGGATTTGGCCGACTCGGGCCAGTCCCGTCGCTCTTTTGAGCTGATTCCTTTTGTCACCGGTTCCAGGACGGACAGGCTGGAGGACGATGGGACGGGCAACGGCGCCTGGAAAAATCAGGACGGCGGTCGGCTCAAGGCCTCGGAGCGCCTGGGTTTTACGGGCCAGTACGCTCTTTCCAGTAACCACGTGGTGGATTTTGCCTACAGACCCGATTTCAGCCAGATTGAATCGGATGCGGGGCGCCTCAACGCCAATAATCCGTGGGCCTTCTTCTTTGCCGAAAGACGGCCGTTTTTCAACGAGGGCAGCGATGTCTTTCAAGTCGACAGCGGCGCCTCGGGGATGATTCTGGACGTGGCCAACCTTATCTATACCCGCAGCATAAACGATCCGACGGTGGCGACAAAAATAACCGGCCAGGCCGGGTCAATAAGCTATGGGTATATTTCCGCCTACGACGATAATACGCCGTTGATCTTGCCCCTGGCCGATGGCACTACCGTGCGCCAGACGAGGGAGAATTCGTGGAGCAATATTTTCCGTATTAAACGCGATATCGCCGAGCAATCGCACGTCGGGTTTGCCGCCACCAATCGCCGTATGGATCTGGGGGGCGCCAATACATCGGCCGCCGTCGAAACCAATCTGCGCCTGTCCGACCATTATGCGGTGACTGCTTTTGCGGGCCTGACTTATACCGATGAGGCCAACGATGCGGGGCTGTCGGCGTCCATCCCCGATGTGCGCTTCAGGGCAGGCGGCAAGACCATCACGGCGGCTTTCGACGGCCAGCAGTTTTACGGTCACGTCTTTAAAACGACCCTGTTGCGCCAGGGGCGCCAGTGGAATTTCAATCTGAGCTACCAGGACTACTCACCGGGGTTCCGCGCTGACAACAGCGCCATTTTCAGCAACGACGGCCGGCTCGTTCATACCTTAAATGCCTATAATTTCCACTTTAGCGATCATCCGCTCTTTACGCTTATCCGTCCCAATATCTATCTCTGGCGCAAAACCGATTACGAGGGCGACGTCAAGGATATTGGCATCCGGCCGCAGTTGCTGCTGGAATGGCAACGGCAAACGACATTGAATATCGGCGGTTTTCTCTTCAATAAAGAAAAGTACAACGGCGTCAAATTCGACCACGCGCGGACCCTGTGGATATTTGCCCAGACCCGGGCCATTGAAAAGGTCACCGGCAGCCTGTTTTTTAATAATGGAGAATCCATCAACCGCTTTGGTGCCATTGAGTCCGAGCACAATCCGCTGCAATTGGTCTCGACGCTGGAACTGAGCGCCAATCTGACGCTGCGTCCCACCGATAAGATGACCTATGCAACCGACTACGATATGGTCCGTTTGCGGCAGAGGAATAACGACGCGCTTGTCGTGCGGCAACAGATTGGCCGCGGCAATGTCCAGTACCAGTTTTCAAAACAACTCTTCATCCGTTTGATCGGCCAAGTGAATTGGGCCAAAAGGGCCGTCTCCCCTGGTGCATACCGCGAGGATAGCTTTTTTTCGTTGGAGCCTATGCTGAGCTACAAGCTCAATCCATTCACGGTCTTTTTTCTGGGGGCCAATATGGGCGGTGCCGACGACCCCTACCTGAACCGAAACGGTCCCTCGCTGACGGACCAGACCGTTTTTGCAAAATACCAGTACCTGTGGAGCGCATTCTGACATAACGCCGATAACGGCCGACCTTGGAGCTAGTATGACCCAACCAGTGCAGCGCGAAGTCATCACCGTAAACGGGCCGATTGATCCGGCGGAGATGGGGATCGCGCAGACGCATGAACATTTGCAGATAGACGCCATGGACCACTACGGTTCATACGGATTTGTCATTGACGACGAGGAATTGGTGGTCGATGAACTGCGCGCCTTCACCCAGGCGGGGGGGCGGACTGTTTGCGATGTTACAGTTGATGAAATTGGCCGCAATCCGGCGGCGCTGGCGCGTATCTCCCAGGCCGCAGGAATCCACGTTGTCATGGGGGCCGGGTGGTACCGCGAATTTGGCTATCCCTCCTACGTGGAGGAACGGACCAGCAACGAGCTGGCCGATATGCTCGTGGGCGATATTGAGGAAGGCGTTGGGGATTCGGGTATTCGCGCCGGCTTTATCGGCGAGATCGGCACCGGCCGCCACTATATTAAGCCGGCCGAGGAGCGAGTCTTTCGCGCCGCCGCCTTGGCCCAGAGACGCACGGGGGTGGTCATTTCGACCCATACGACGCGTTGGGGCACGCTGGCCTTGGAGCAGATCGATATGCTGGAGGAATTCGGCGCCGATCTGTCGCGGATCATTATTGGCCATCTGGGCGATCGCCGCGGGGTCCATCATCTGTTGCCCATTGCGGCCCGGGGCGTCTATGTAGAAGTCGACAATATTGGCTATCTCGACTACCAGCCCGAGTCGGTGCGCGCCGACAATGTCGCCGGCTTGGTGGCCGAAGGTTTGGTCGATCAGGTCCTGCTCTCTGAAGATATCTGTATGTTGGACCATTTGGCGGCACACGGGGGCAAGGGCTACGGGTATCTGCTGGAAACCTTTGTCCCTATGCTGCGCCAACGGGGCGTGGCCGACAGGGATATTGAGCGGATGTTGGTAGACAATCCGGCGCGCGCTTTTTCCCGCCCGGTCCGATGAAAGGGAGAGCATGTTCGATATCCTGATTACCGGCGGTACCATCTACGACGGCACCGGAGCACCCGGGCGCCGGGCCGATCTGGGCATTAGCGGCGAGCGCATCACGGCACTCGACGATCTCTCCTCGGCCTCGGCGGCCCGATTTATCGACGCCACCGGCCTGGCTGTAGCACCCGGGTTTATCGATACCCACACCCACTCTGAAGGGCACCTGCTGGTGGACCCGCAGCACGCCTGCGGTCTGCGCCAGGGCATCACCACCGAGGTATTAGGGCTTGACGGGATGTCTTTTGCGCCCTTGTCGCCGGCCAATCACGTGATGTACCGCCGCTGGCTGGCCGGTTTGCTCGGCGACCCGATTGAGGGGCTGCCGATGCACTCGATTGCCGCCTTTCGCAGCAACTACCACCGCAAGGTGGCCATCAATACCGCCTATCTCATCCCCCACAGCGCCATCCGCCTGGAGACCGTGGGGTTTCACGATGTGCCGATGCAGGCCGATGACCTGGCAAAGGGGCGGCGCATCATTGCCCAGGGCCTGGAGGAAGGAGCCGTCGGCTTTTCCACCGGCGGCAGCTATTATCCCAGCCCCTGGGGCACCACCAGCGAATTTATCGAATTATGTCGCACGGTTGCCCAATACGACCGCATCTATTTGGCCGAACCGAGACGAGTTGAAATGGACCGGGCCCACGGCGGCGACGGCGTCCTCGAAGGCCTCCAGGTCGGGCGCGAAACCGGTGTCAAGGTGGCCTTTGCCCACTTTCGCACCAGCCCCGGCAATGCCGGCCGCATCGATGAATTGATGGCACCCATTGACGCGGCCAAAGCCGAAGGCGTCGATGTCAGCTGCGACGTCTATCCCTACCCGACCGGCAGCAGCATATCTATCGGGTCGCTTCCGGGATGGGCCCAGGAGGGCGGACCCGACGCCATTCTTGAACGGCTCAACGACGGGGCCCAGCGCCGGGACGTCGCTCGTTTTTTCAACGAAGACTTTGCCATGGGGTTGGACGATATCGTCTTCACTTATCTGGCCGGACAGCCAGAGCTTGAAGGCATGAGTCTGCCCGATATTGCTTCTGGTCGCGGTCGCTCCATGGGCGATGTGCTGTGTGAATTGTTGCTGGAGACCAACTTGAGTGTCGGCTACCTGCGCGCCCCCCCCATGAGCAATCGCCTATTCCACCAGGTCAGTCGCGACTGTATAGAATTGCTGCGGCGACCCGACTATATGGTCTGCAGCGATATCACCCCAGCCGGCAGCATGCCGCATCCGCGCTGCTACGGCGCCTTCCCCCGCTTTTTGGGCCGTCTGCGGCGGCAGTTCGATATCATGAGTCTGGAGTTGATGATTCAGCGCATGACCGAAAATCCGGCCCAGCGCTACGGCATTACCCAGCGGGGGCGTTTGCAAAAGGGCTACTTCGCCGACGTTGTGTTGTTCAATCCGGATACTGTGATCGATACGGCGACCTACGACGATCCGGTGCAGTTTCCGGTGGGGATTCCCTACGTGCTGGTCAATGGAGAGATTGCCGTCGACTCGGAGGTTTGCACCGGGGTGCTGGCCGGCCACGCGGTGCCCTGATTCCGGAAAGAGGGCATCGGCCAATAATCTTGCCGCCGCTGCGGATTGTCGGCCCCTTCGAATAGAGTATCCATCGGTCACCGCTGAGAGGAACTACTGGAATGACAGAGCATATTTGGGAGAAACGGGTCCTCGGACGGACGGGCTTTGAGGTCACTGTCCTGGGGATTGGCAGCGCCTGGCTGGGCCACCGGGGAGGTGGTGATTACGACCGGGATGAAGGGGTGCAGACCGTGCTGGCCGGTCTGGAGACCGGCATCAACCTGGTCGATACCTCCGACAATTATATCGGCGGCCGCAGCGAGGGTGTTGTCGGCCGGGCCCTGGAGCAGTGGTGGGCGCAGGGGCATCGGCGCGAGGAGTTGATCCTCTCTTCCAAGCTGTCGGTGTACGAGGGCAACCCCGACGCCTTTTCCTACGACGGCGCCCTGTACGGACTGGAGCAGAGCTTGCGCCGGCTGCGGACCGATTATCTGGATATCTTCCTGGTCCACGATCCGACCGATCTCGACCCGGTGCTGGCCGATAGGGGTGCACTGGCGGCCCTGCGTAAAGCCAAGGAGGAGGGGACCATCCGCGCTATTGGACTGGGGTGCCGGCCCCATGCATTCCACCGCACCTGTATTGAGACCGGCGAATTCGATGTCTGCCTCACTTTCCACGACTACAGCCTGGTCGACACCACGGCCGAGGCGGGTATGCTGGAGACGGCGGCGGCGCATAATGCGGGGGTCTTCAACGCCTCGATCAACGCCGCCCTGGCCCGGCCGGATAGCGCCGAGCAGACCCGGCAACTGACCGACTGGTGCGCGGCGCGGGGCCTTGAATTGGCGACGCTGAACTTGCATTTCTGCCTGCGCGAGCAACGCTTCGCCTCTATCCTGATTGGTTTTTCGCGTCCGGCCCGGGTGGCGCAGAATGTAGCGGCCCTGGCCACGCCCATAGACGCGGCGGTCTGGGAGGAACTGGCTCGGGACTTCGGCATTGGCCGCTGAGGTCGGCTAGGCCGCCGAGGATGAAATCGACCCCTATGCAGCCGACCCGCCAACAACTGGATTACCTGCGATCGATCGTCTCGGCGATGGTAGATATGCCCGACGAATCCTGGGCCCTGTGTATCGAATATGTTACTTACCAGCAGTACGCCAAGGATGAATACCTATTGCATGCGGGTGATGTGGCCGATTGGGCCTACTTTGTCCACCGGGGTGTGCTGCGCCAGTTTTACACGACGGCAGAGGGCAAGGAATTCAACAAATCGTTTTCCCTAGAAGGGGAGCCCTGCGGCTCCTTTCGCTCTTCGCTGACGCGCAAGTCCAGCCGTCTCAGCATCCAGGCCCTGGAACCGAGCCAAGTGCTGCAGATCCGTTTCCAACGGTTATTCGATTTGTTTGAGTGCGATAGGCACTGGGAGCGTTTGGGACGCAAGGCGGCCGAATATCAGACCCTGCTCAACGAGGAACGCGAGGCCGAATTTTTGCTCGACGATGCGACTACCCGCTATCGCCGCTTTCAAGAACAGTACCCCGGATTGGAACAGCGTGTTGCCCAGTACCATATTGCCTCTTATTTGGGGATTACCAATGTGGCGCTGTCGCGCATCCGCAAAAAAATAATGGGCTCCATTAACCCAGGTTAATGAGTTTTATCGCTGTCGCGGCTATTTTCTCTGTATACTAACAGGGAGAAAATACCGTGAACCTCATCCAACACGCACCACCCGCCGCCATGCCCTTTAGCCAACTATCCGACAATATCTGGGTCCTCAACCGTCCTTTGAAAGCCGGTCCTATCGATCTGGGCCACCGCATGAGTGTGGTTCGCCTGGCCTCGGGGCGGCTGTGGGTCCACTCGCCGGTGGCCCTCGACCAGGAAGTCCGCGCCGGGCTCGATGCTTTGGGGGAGGTCGAATGCTTGGTGGCCCCCAGCACTTTTCACGATTTGTACTGGAAGGAGTGGTTTGTCGCCTATCCGCAGGGCCGCTTCTACGCGGTTCCTGGAGTACGCGAAGAGCACCCCGAGCTGCCATTTACCGATGTCCTCGACGCCGGTGCCCCGGTCTGGGTGGGCGAACTGGACCAGACCCTCTTGGGCGGCATGCCCAAAATCAACGAGACCGTTTTCCTGCACCCCGAGAGCAAGACGCTGATCGCCGCCGATATGGCTTTTAACCACGATAGCAGCGTCAATTTTGCCACCGGCTTGGTGCTGCGAATGACGGGTTGCTACGGCCGCTTTGGGGTATCGCGGCTATTCAAGTTGATGATCAAGGATAAGAAGGCTTTGCGGCGCTCGGTCGACCAAGTTCTGGGCTGGGATTTTGAGCGGATTGTTCTGGGGCACGGCCATATCGTCGAGAAGGATGGCCGGCAGGTTCTTGAGGACGCCTACGCTTTTCTGTCTGCCTAGGGCCCGACCTTGCGGCTGCTGGCCCCCGACTTTAGCTGGCCCCAGCTCTGGGGCGCGATAGGGGTGGCCCTCGCCGGGGCCATCCGCAAGATGCGCGCTCCGAAGCTATTGCCGCCAGAGCCTGGCCTGGAGTTGCCGCGAAAGACCGAATAGACATAGTTCTTCCAGTCGCGGAAGCCACCGCCCCTCCGCACCCGCTGGGTGCCGGTAGGAGGCCCGGTGGGATCGACCTGGGGTCTGTTCAAATAGTACCCGTACCAGTCCAGGCACCACTCCCAGGCATTCCCGTACATATCGTACAGGCCCCACGGATTGGGCTTTTTCTGGCCGACCGGGTTGGCGTCGAGGTTGTTTACGTTTGTTTTGACGTTATCCCTGTACCAGGCGTACCCCCCCAGCAGACTTTCGTCGTCGCCAAAGGACCAGCGCGTGCTGGTCCCCGCCCGACAGGCGTATTCCCATTCGGCCTCTGTGGGCAGGCGATAGAGGGAATCCCCGGCCGCCTGGTTGAGTCTGGCGGCAAATGCCTGCGCGTCGTCCCACGAAATGTACACCGCCGGGTGGTCGGCCACCGATTTGACCCGGTGATCCTGCCCGACCCAGGGCCTGGTCCCCATCACGGCCTCCCACTGCCCCTGGGTTAATTCATATTTCCCCAGCCAGAACCCGCGGCTGATTGTTACCTCGTGCTGCGGCCCTTCATCGACATAGCGCCTGCGTTCGGCATAGGAACCCATGGCTAACGCGCCGGGTAGGGAAGTGCCCATCATGTAGACCCCTGCTTCGATCCACACCATTTCCATGGTTGACCCGCCGGGCAGTTCGACGGTGAGTTCCTGGTTGGCGTAACCGCTACTCGACCACGTCAGCAGGAGGATTAGCAGGCGAATTCCCATGGTGCCGCTCTCTGGATTAGACGGTCATATTCGACGCGTGCATATGGACAATGCGCCACTGCTGCGCCTGCTTGTGCAGGAGTACTGTCCGCCGCCCCTTAGTACCAGTGGCGGGCCATCGCCGAACAGTTGGTACTCAATGGATACTCCGTTGACATTAATTCTGGCCATATCTTTTTCCTCGCCAGTCCCGGGGCTAGGCAGATTATTGCAGTTTCAGAATGAGGAATCGGGAACGACGCACAACTGGGGATCGGGATTGACCTTGCCCCCGCGTTTCAGCGTTGTAATCGCACGTTTTTCCTCGCCCGACAGTTCCGTGACCCTGAATTTGCTGTTATCCAGACGCGGCACGGGTATTTCCTCCGGTTTTTCAACTTGGGGTATCCATTCATAGGGCAACCGATAGGCGCGATAGACCATATTGTGGTTCCCCCCTTTGCCAAAGTACGGGCTGATATATTCCCAAACGATTTCATGGTCGGCGGTCACTTCAATAAGGCGGCCATCCGTACCTTCGGTTATCAGGGTGTTGCCATTGGGCAGCCGCTGGGCGGAGCTGATGAAACCGCTGTAGAACTTGTAGGCTTCCAAACCAGGAGGGAACCCGGCTTCGACCGCTGAATACTGCCAGACAATCTCAAGCGTTACAGGGTCGAGCTCAAGGACGCGGGAGTAGTCTCTCAGGGCGTTATTATGCCCTGTCGGCGATCCGGGATTGGGCGCGCCGTAACCGGCCCAGCCGCCATTGTCAAATACCAGGATATTGCCCTCGCCCGGTAGGCCTCTTGGAATCATATGCGGATGATGTTGGCCGACAATCCAACCGAGTTTCTTAAGCGCTGGGCTGGAGTCGTATTCAGGCCCCATCTTCCAGACGATCTTGCCCGTTTTTTTATTTGTTATTGCGAAGATATTCGTCTCGCGGCTGCTCCAGATTATATTATCCGGATGAAAGCGATCATCGCCGCCGTCATGCCACTTATTGGGGCCAAGGGTCGATATTGAATTGACGTGCATCCAGTCCCCTAGGCCCTTGCCGATATTCCTCCAATTGGGATTGCGGTGCAGCGTGTTTTTGGCCTCTTCACTGAACCCCATTTCATCAAAGTGTTCGCTGAAGATCCACTCCCATATTACTTTGCCGTCCCACGTAACTTCGATGATGGTATCGTCTAAAAGCATCTTTTCGCTGATGCGGGTATCCTTAATGTCTTTATGGGCTAGCAGTAGCGTGTTGCCGCCGCTGATTAAAGGGGCCATATCAGGGACGTAGTAGCCTACTGGATTGCCTTCTCGCTGATAGTCGTGGTGCTGTCTGGCCATCCACCGGGCTTTTGTGCGGGGATCTTTGATACGCTGATAGTTGGCGAATTTCCATACCACGTTTCCATGCCAATCGACTTGGACCAGATCGAGACTGTCCATATAGCCGTATTTGGGGTTCCTCACGCCGGTATTTCCCATGACAAAACCGCCGGGGAGAATTTTGGGGGGAAACCCTATGAGTCCTTTCCATAATTTGGTCAGGTTGCCGTTCATATCTATGAGGGCAGGTCCTACGTCTTTGGCCGGAAAAACAGTGTAGCCATTGAAGCATTTCTCCGGATAATAAATGGTTGTTCCTGTAGGGTATACACTCGGATACGCCATAATTCCTCCGCTATTTATTGACCTGTGATCGGACAACTGCAAATACGAGTGAACCGCTGATTAATGCCAGTATATCTCAAGATGTTCGGATGTTTTCCCCTCCACGACTCCATACACTGAGATTTTGTGCCTGTCTACACAGGGACGGCCTCGAATATTCGTTCGCGGCCAATCGGGATTACGTTGTTCAATTGAAAACCGGTGGCCTCCAAAAGTGACTCGTATTGGCTTCTGGTTCGCTCGAGGCCGCCGTGGATTACCAACATGGTTAAGTCCATATGGACTTCGTGGTTGGCCGATTGATCGACGCGTTCTGGCATTTCGTATTCGATGATTAGCAATTTACTTTCTTTGTGCATAGCCCTGCGACAGCTATGGAGGATTTGCAGGCTTTTATCGTCGTCCCAATCGTGGAGGATTGATTTTAAGATGTAGGCATTTCCTCCTTCTGGGACCGAATCGAAGAAACTGCCGCCAACTACTCTACAACGCTCATGGACCCCAGCTTCTTCAAGATACTTTGCCGCCCCTTCAACCACGGACGGCAAGTCGAAGAGAATGCCGTTCATTTGTGTGTTGGCCTTGAGAATTTCACTGATGAGAATGCCGTGGCCACCGGCCACATCTATTGGCGTTGTAAGATTTGCAAAATCGTATTTTTGGACGATTTCCTCGGCCACCCGCTTTGTCATGCCCGCCATGCGCCGGTTGAAGTTTTCGCCGACATCGGGGTGCTGCGCCAAATATTCGAAATAGGCCATGTCGAAAACGTGGTTGAAGCTGGTTTCGCCCGTTTGCACGGTATGCCATAATGAACCCCACGCGGGGTATTGTTCGCGTGAGCCTATAGCGACTTCGTGCAGTGCACCCGGTGCGCCTGTGCAAAGAGACTCGCCGATATCCGTTAGTTGATAAAGACCGTCTTCGTTTTGGACGACTACGCCACACCAGACCAGACCTCTCATAAGTCTTAGCGATAACGGGGCCTGCAAATCTATTAGAGCTGCGATCTCCTCGTTCTTCTTGGGTCCGTGTCGCAGGTGATCGGCCAGGCCGAGTCGAGCCGCGACGTGGACGATTTGCGATTTCTTGAAGCCCGTTATTAGATCGAGGGTTGCTTCAAAGGTTGTTTGCCCGCCATTGGCTTGCTCGTTGTCGCTGGACATCTACTTCCTCCGGTTTGGTTCAAGGGGCCTGTCGCGCCTATCCCATCTTTTGGGAATGTTCCTCTGGAGCGCAGTTGGATTACGGACATATTGGCGAATCTCACGGTGCGTCCGGTGGCTGGTATTCCTTCCACCTCCGTAATGTATCAGCTTATTGCCGAACGTCCTATCGGCCCGACAAAGGCCGAAAGTCGTTCGGCAAAGCCCAATAGCTCCATATCGCCCCAGCGCCGTCCGACGACCTGGACGCCAACGGGAAGTCCGTCGTCGGCCAGCCCTAGGGGGCACGAGAGGGCGGGATGGCCCGTGAGATTGCACGGCACGGTATGGCCCAGTCCCACGGTCCAGTAGTGTTGGTCGCGACCGTCTACGGAAATGGGTTCGCCGGTGGGCCAGTGCGGGAAGGCAGTGGTCATTGAGACCGGCATGAGCAGGATATCGACGCCTTCGAACAGTTGGTCCAGAGCGGCGGCAAAGGCGTCCCGTTTGTGCAGGGCCTGGGCGAAGGTGCGGTTGTCGGCGTAGAGGCCGCGGTGCAGGCCGCGCAGGAGCGGGTCGGCGGCATCGGCGGTAGTGCCTCGCATCTGGCAGGTTTCCTCGCGGGCTTCGTCGTCCATGGCCGAGCCGATTTCGGCGTTGCCGATGGTGGCCCAGGTTTCCATCAGCGGGTCGAAGGTCCAGCCTTCGGGTAGGGCTTCCTGGATTGGGCAGCCAATCTCGGCGAGTCCGTCTGCCAGGTGAGTCATGGACGCGCGGATGGTACTGGAGGGCTCGGCGCCGGGGAGCCCCGACATCCAGGCGATTTTGTACGAGGCCAGCGGGCGATTGGCGGCTTCGCTCAGGGGTACCGGCGGCACTTCGCGGATGTGGGGGTCGGGGCCGGCCAGGATGCGCAGGACCAGGGCCAGGTCCTCGGCGGAGTGGGCGATGGGCCCCGGTTGCGCCATGTGGCGGATGGTGCGGGGTTGGGGCAGGGCCTCGTCGGGGACGAGGAATTCGGTGGGTTTCAGGCCAAACACGCCGCAGAAATGGGCCGGGACGCGGATGGAACCAGCGAAGTCGGCTCCCAATTCCAGGGGCACCATGCCGCTGGCCACGGCGGCGGTACCGCCGCCGGAGGAGCCGCCCGGGGTGCGCGTTATATCCCAGGGGTTATTGGTGCGCCCGAAGAGCTCGTTGTCGGTCTGGAAATTGCGGCCGAAGGGGGGCATATTGGTTTTTCCCAGTAGCACCGCTCCTGCGCCCAACAGTCGGGCCACCGGCGTTCCGTCCTGGTCGGGGATAGTGTCGGCAAAGGGCACATGGCCCACCGTCGTGCGGACGCCCGCGGTGCTGAAGGCGTCTTTGACGGTGATGGGCACCCCGTGCAAGGGGCCCCACAAATCGCCGCGGTGCGAGGCTGTGTCGGCCTGGCGGGCCCGGTCCAGGGCCGGTTCGGCGCAAAGGGTGACGACGGCGTTGATGGTGTCGTTGTGCGCTGCTATCTGTTGCAGATGCGCTTCGGCCACTTCGACACAAGAGGCTTCGCGGCGGCGGATGGCGCCGGCCAGGTCGGTGGCCGTCCGGTAAATGAGATCGCTCATCTGTGCTCCCGTTTATTCGTAGTATGGCTTCAGTGTGTTGCCCTATAGTGTGTGCCGTTCCTTACAGGGAAAAAACAGCTTCTGCATTGGTTTGATACAGTTTGCGCTTGTCTTGGTCACTGATAGCCAGATTATCCGTAGTTATGACTTCCTCGTGACCATATTGGTAAGGATAGTCCATCGCATATAAGACCCGATCGGCCCCCAGTACTTGCTGGGTGAAAAGGATGGCGGGTTCCCAGGCCATGCCGCTGGTGGTGACATAGATATTGTCGCGCATATATTCGCTGATTTTCCTTTTCAGGTTGGCTTCGCCCTGCCAATAATCGAGTCGGTAGAGCCAGAAGGGCAAACCTTCTCCGGCGTGACCAATCACTATTTTCAGTTTTGGGAAGCGGTCAAATACGCCGGTCAAGATGAGCTTGAGGGTATGCAACGCGACTTCGACAGCGAAACCCATCATAGGCGTGTCGAGGTTGTATTTCAGGAAAGATCCAATCAATTTTTTCGGTGGTGTCTGCGGGTGAATATAGATGGCGGCGCCGATAGCTTCGGCCGCTTCAAAAATCGGCCAGAATTTCGCCTCATCCAGATATTCACCGTGGGTGTGCGAATTGATGACGACCCCGTTCAAGCCCAGTTGATTGACGGCCCGGTCGATCTCTTTGGCGGCGGCCTGGGGATCCTGGGGGGCCACGGCCGCCAGGGCGGAGAAGCGGTCGGGGTGTTTGCCGCAGGCGGCGGCGACGATATCGTTGCTGGCAATGGCGAGGGCGGCTCCTTCTTCTTTGTCGAATACCTGCACGCCGGGCGCCGTCAACAACAGCAACTGCCTATCGATACCGACCGCGTCCATATCGGCAATTCGCCTGTCACCAAGGTCCTCCAGGCGTTCCATAAGTTGGCTGGCAAAGTCAGCATCGGACGAAAAGAAATTTCCCCACAATTTTGTAAAACCAGGATCGTCCAATGAGTTGCTCTCCAGCAATGTGCGCCACCGGTCCAACAGCTCTGTCGGGGCCCAGGCTTCTTCGGTGGCGATGCGTTTGTAGTTTGGCGAAGGCTGAATGGTTTCCATATTCACACGTCCTCTTTTCTGACCAACCGTTGCTGGCAAAACAGCTTGTTTCGCTCTTCGGCGGTAAGTCGGTCTATGTTGATGGTGTCATTGATTCTGACGGCTCGACAGCGAACCTACAGCCGGCGGACCCAGATATTGCGAAAGCGCACAGGAGAGCCGTGGTCTTGCAGGACCAGGGGCGCATCGCCGTGGGGGGTGTATTTGGGGGCGCCGACCCAGGCCGTAGTACCGAGCAGGGGCACGTGATGCTGGACGAGGACGCCGTTGTGCAGGAGGGTCACTCTGGCCCGTGACGACACCCGGCTTCGGCATTGAAGCGCGGCGCGGTGAAGATGATATCGAAGGATTGCCAGGCGCCCGGTGGCCGCGAGGCGTTGACCAGCGGAATATGCTGCTTGTAGACGCTACCGGCCTGGCCGTTGGCGTAGGTCCTGTTGTCGTGGGAATCGAGGATCTGAATTTCGTAGCGGCTCATGAGAAAGACGCCGCTGTTGCCGCGGTCCTGGCCGCTGCCTTCCACCGCTGCGGGCGTGCTCCATTCAAGATGGAGTTGAATGTCCCCGAAGTTCTGTCGCGTCCGGATCGAGCCCGCCCCTTCGACGACGACCAGGGCCCCTGCAATGATATCCCATGCAGCGGGGTCGCCGTCCCCCGTTTCCCATTCGTCGAGGTTAGACCCATCGAAGAGCGCAAGGGCGTCGGACGGCGGGTTGCCGTTGGCGCCGGGCGCGATGGTCTTCGGTTCCGGGTTCCATACTTCAGTATGGGTGGACTGCTCGAGCCGCTCCTCAGCGGTTGGTGGTTCCTCGGCGCAAGTGAGGGCGGGGAACAGGACGGCGAGCGTCAGAATATACCTGAGGCGGTCCATGGACATCTTCTTTACTGCGCTTTCCGCAACATGGGCGCAACCGGCGGGGTCGTCCCCACCTGGAAGGTGTCGAGGACCTGAAAGCCGTGCCGTTGGTACAGCGAGATATTTCTCGGGTTGGACGATTCGAGATAGGCGGGTAGATGCTCGCTGTCGCAGCGCTCCAGGGCGTGTTCCAATAAGGCCGAGCCGCATCCTTTATTTTGGTGCATCGGCTCGACGCTGATAAGGGAGAGGAACCAGTGGGGCTCTTCCGGGTGGTACTGGCCCATCCGTTCGAGGAGACCGTACAGATCGGCGTGCTTAGCGGCGGGGACGGTGCTGTCTATATGGGCTCCCAGCGCCTCCTCGTCGGGATGGATACCCGGCGGCAGCCAGAGCGCCCCGCCTAGGTAGCCGTCGACGTAGTAGGCGCTGCCGTGGCTAAAGGCCTGGCCGCCGTAGAGGCGGATGAAGGTTGGAAAATGGGCGATATAGGCTTGCGGGTCGGTCCAGCACCAGCGGCCGAGAGGATCTGCGCAAAAACCGATGACCATGGAGTCGACAACCGAGGCTGCGTCGGCTTCTGTGGCGATTTTGACGGTTGGGGATGTCATATCAGTTCTCCTGTGGAAGGGCCTAAGCGACGCAAGTCTTACCCGTCGATGAGGCGGGCGTTGGTGGTGCGCAGGTCCGCGGATTCGGCAGAAGAGAACAGCGCGATGGTCAGGAGCAAGGCGAAGCGTTTTTTTCTTCTTTTCAATTATTATTAAAGGGTCGCCGCCGATCTATCGACATCTAGAAGGACTGCCGTCAATTCCTCTGGGCCGTCCAGCATCACGTCGTGACCGTAGGGCATTTTGATTGTGTTCCAACCGTTTTCTGTGGCCTTCTTGAAGAACTTTGAGACTAGTCCGTCGTCCCCATATCCGTTGGCCAGGATATAGGTGACGTTCCGGATTCTCTTGCTTTCACCCGTGAGCCTGATTCGTTGCTGGAACGTGGCGAGGGGGTGCATCGTGCATTGCCGATTCACCCATTCGACATCGGAACTATTTACGTTGAACGATTCCGCTGGTAGCGGCGGCATTTGCCAATCCGGACCGGAGTTAAGGCCCGGCACGTGTTGGGCGACGTTTTCGCCGTCTTCGAGGACGAAGGCGTCGAGGTAGACCAGTGCCCGGATGCGGTCTGGCAGTCGGTCGGCCACGCCGCTGATTACGGCGCCGCCGTAGGAGTGGCCGCAGAGGACCACGTCCGTCAGTTCCTCCCAGATAATCAGATTGACCACGTCGAGAATGTGGGTTTCTAAGTCGATCTGTTGGGACAGGAGGTGCGAGCGTTCCCCCAGACCCGTCAAGGTCGGCGTGAAGACCTCGTGGCCCTGCGTCTGCAAGGCCCGGCGGACCCGCTTCCAACACCAACTGCCGTGCCACGCTCCGTGGACTAGGACGAATGTCGCCATTCAGTTACCCTTCGTTTGTCGATACATTGGTCTGACGCTTTCTGCTTCAAATTTTGTCGTTACTGCCGGCAGGCATCCCCCAGGAAAGCGGCGGCGTATAATCCGGATGGACCCACTGGTTGAACAGGCTGTATGGATATCGAATGGTAGCCGGTATTTTTGGTCGGCAAAGGTATAGAAGCGCGGATGGTGAAAATGGGGCGACTTCGTTTCCATGGCGGCGATGAAGTCACCAGTAGGGCGGGCGCCTTGCGGATCGCGGATGCGTATCAGGTTGAATCCTCCATTGGCTACAACAAGGGCTATGCGCTCGTCGAATATGCCGGCGAGGGTGGCGGTCCAGCCGCCGCGCGAATGGCCCGTGGCGACCGTCTTTTCCATATCGGTATAACCCAGCCGGTCCAGGGCATCCAGGACGACACTGTGAGCCCAGGCCCAGACCGCTATGGCGCTCCAATCGCAGTCCGGATAGAGGGGGTAGATGCCCACATTGCGATGGGACGGAAGCTCTAAGTTCGCCAATTGGCAGCGTCTTCCGTACCCTTCATCGATCGCCAATTGCTCCCGGTTGAATTTGCACAGTAGGTAGCCGCGTTCCACGGCCTGGCGCGCGGCGTGGGTGTCGTTTTCTATGGTCTTTGATGCGCCAGGTTCTACTATATTTTCAGCCCATTTCCCGTAGCCGGTCTGCCCGTCAAATAGCGAATGGCAATTCTTGACGATGGTCGGATGGCGGCCCTCGGCCTGGGGACGGAACAACCAGAGGTCGATGTCGAAGGTCTGGCCTGCATGTTGGATGGTCAGGACGAGGTGCTCCTCAACGGCTTGTCCGTCGAAAGCGGGGCGGGCCATGACCTGCCGGATGGACATCTCTTCGGCGGTGGGGCGAGGGGGCGTGTGGCCGTACGTATAGTGGCACAGCAGGGCCTTGAGGTAGTCGCGCTGGACGGGCCATTCGGCAACGGATTGGATACGTTTGCCGTCGGGGCCCAGGAACGGATCGGGCAGGCCTTTCTGCTCGGGGAGAGCATCGGCGGGGGGAAGTTCATACGGTGATGGAGACATCGAATACTCCTTTGGTGATTTCTCCGTGTTTTCCTATAAGCCTTGCAGGAAGCTTGTGACTTCGTCTGTGAAAGCTCGGCTGTTTTCTTCGTGGACAAAGTGGGTGGCCGCGGGGATTTCGACCCAGCGGATATTCGTGTTCAGCCGCACCATCTTTTCACACTCCGTCCGTTCGAGCATGTCCGAGTGGGCGCCGCGCAGGACCAAGGTCGGGCAGGCCAGCTTGCCAACCAGGTCCCACCAGTCCGGTGTCCCAGCATCACTGCGAGGGGCACTGAGGCCCTCGATATCGAACTTCCATACGATGGCCCCGTTTTCATCCTCTTTCAACATATTTGCGACCTGGAGATCAATGGCTTCGGCCGAGGCCAGCGGACGTTGCTGGCGACAAAACGCATGCGCCTCTTCCCAGGAAGTGAACGAGGCCGGTGTATTGTCGCGCTCTCGGGCTAGGCGTGCTAACGCGGTGGGAGTTCGGTCGCCAGGGCCTATATCCTCAATGACCATGGCCCTGACTCGCTCGGGGTTGGTGGCCGCGTACAGGATAGCGGATTTGCCTCCCTCCGAGTGGCCTATAATGACGGGCCGGTCGAAGCCGAAGTGCTCGATCACCCCGGTCAGGTCGGCGGCATTGGCGCGGTACCCATAGTCCGCCTCTCTGGACCAATCGCTGCCGCCGCGACCGCGAAGATCAAAGGCTACTACATGGTAAGAGGGCGAGAGGGCCCGGGCTATCGGGTCCCAGCTGTGGGCATGGCTTCTGGCGCCATGTACCAGCACCAGAGGCATTGCCCCCTGGTTGCCCCAATCTACGCAGTTGATGTGCAGGCCGTTGGGGTAGATCCTCGTCGTGACATATGGAGTTTGATTCATGGTCTCAGATCCATAATGGATGAGTCCCTTCGTTATTCCCCTGCGAATTTGACCAACGATAGGGCTTGATGCTGGGCGCAAGATCCATCAATCGCGGCCCGTTTTTTTGCGCATACTGGCGGGCGGCGAGGAAGATCGCGCCGATCACTATATACCTCAGCATGGTCCTTCCTTTTGCGCCCGCAGCCAGCGTCCGGCAAACCACGTCAGCAGCAGCAGCGGAATGAATACGGCCTCCAGGACCAACAGGCTGGTGCGCACGGACCAGGTGTCGGCGATATGGCCGAAGAAGGGGAAGCAGAGGGCCATCAACAGGCTCTGACCCATGGTCGCCAGCGACAGACACGAGGCCCGTTGGCCGCTGTCCAGGCGCCGGTTCAGGCTTTCCTGCAGGGTCGGGCTGATGAGGCCCATAGCTATCCGCGTGACGGCCAATCCGGCGATGATAACCAGCCCGGTCGGGGCGTGAGCCATGACGACAACGCCGATCAGGACCAGGGCGGTTATAGCGGCGTAAGTGCGCTGTTCGGTGGCCAGTGCCGTGCGTATGGCCACCGAGTATTTGGACAGGGCCGCCTGCACCAGGCAGAGAAAGGTGTAGACGTAGCTGATCTGCGCCGCCGAATAGCCGAAGGTGGTCAGATAGGGCTGGGTGTAATAGTGCTGGGTGAAGGCGGGCGGGAGGATGAGAATCGCCTGCATGACGAACAGGGCTTTCAGGGCCGTGCTGCCGTGCACGATGCGCACACTGCTGGCCAGATGCCGACCGTATTCGCCCATGACCTGGGCGAAGGTCGCACGGCCCTGTTGCTGGCGACTGGCTGTCAGAAAGGGCGGCTCGGGAATGGTCAGGGCGATCAAGCCCCCCAGCAGGTGGGCGGCCCCGCTGATCCAGAGCACGGCGACCAGGCCGAATTGGGGGATCAGGACCCCGGCGGTGGCGGCGCCGATGACGGTGGCCAGGGTGCCGATGGACAGGCCGGTGCCGTAGATGCGCTGGAAATCTTCGTCCCGGCCCTCGGCTTTGAGGGCGTCGAAGAGGAGGGCGGAGGTGGCGCCGGAACTGAAGGCCAGGCCCAGGCCGTTGAGGGCGGAAGCCAGGGCCAGTTCGGTAAAACTGTCGGCGCGTATGACCAGGATCATGCGCACGGCCAACAGCACCTGGCCAATGGCCACACTGGCGCGCCGGCTGAAGCGGTCGGCGACGATGCCGGTGGGGATTTCCGCGGCCAATTGTACCAGGCCCAGGATGGAGATCTGCAGGGCCAGATCGGTCATGTCGAAACCCTTGCCCGACAGATACAGCATCCACACCGGCAAATAAATGCCGAAGCCGAAGACGCTGAAGGTCTGGAAGGCGTAGAAGCCGCGGATGGTCGGTGAGGTCATGGCTAGTGCGTTTCCGTCAAAATAAAACGGGCCCTAAGCGTCGCACTTCGTCGGCCCAACCTGCGGCCAAGCGCAAATAGGTATTTAAATGGTCCAGCGCCTCGTCATAGGGCAGCCCGAACAGGCCGTCCTGGTAGGATGAGATCAGCCCCGGCACTAGCGGCGCTCCCCGCAAGAGAGAGAACACGGCCGCCGTGGCCGCAAAGCCATAGCGGGCCAATTGCGGATCACCTTGCCATCCGCTAGCGGCCATTCCTTCAGTATAGGCCGCAAAGACAGTGCGATCGTACTCGGCCGCCTGTGCCATATCGATATCTATGGACCTCATAGCCAAGTCGACCGTTAACATCGGTCTGAGATCCTCGCCGATGGGGCCGATGCCACTGCGGGCCCAGTCGATGGCGATGGTCTCTTCGGTTCCATCCGGCCGTTGTCCGGAGAACAGGTTGGCGCGGTTGGTATCGAGATGGCCAAAACACTGCGGCAAGCGGTCGTACATATGGCTGATTATTTGTTCACGCGCTTCCCAGAGCCAGTGGATAGCTGCGAGAACATCGTCGGTGAATACCCGCTTGATATAGGGTTGGTCGAGCGCTTCGAGCAAAGGGTCGATAGTGTGCCCGTCGCGGAGGAAGTATTTGCGGTCGAATTGGCGCGACAAAAAGGCTTCGCTTGGCAGGGATTGGGCGAGTTGGCTGCCGTTGAATTGGCCCAAGTGATAGGCCGCCAGGGCATGCCGCTCCGGGGGCCAGGGCCCGTCCCCCTTTTCGCTGACGTCTTCGAGCCACAACCAGATTTCGTCGTCGGCTAGAGACTCTTGACTATAGCACCGCACCGCCCGCAGGCCGCCGGGAATAGTGTCCAACAGGCCCGATTCGTACAGCAGGGCTTCGCGCTTCCATTCGGTTTGGGAGACGACCTTCCTGTCGTTGATGAGGAGAATCTTCAGGACTAGGGACCAGGGCGAGGTCCCTGCGCCCGTTTGGGCCGTACCGGTGAGTTTGTAGAGACCGCTGCCGCTGCCGCCCGGCTTGATGGCCTGTGCTTGCCAATGGGCCACGGCCTCGACGGTTTGCTCCTCCAGCGCCTGGCGGACCAGGGGCAACAGTTTGGCCCGGTCCACGGATGCGAGCGGGTCTTTTGCGGGCGGCTCGTCTGTGGGATTCATCTTTACCTCCTGCTGAATGGTCCGAACGAGTTGGTTGTTACTCGCTGTTGAAGTATCTTTAGACTAGTGGCGTCAAGGGTTACTGGAAATGGTATCTAACTACATGATAGAAAAGGGCTTATTTTGCCTAAAGTCTTTGCGTGGAGAGGCTATAAATTCTTTTTCTTTTCCAATGAAGGAGATCCTCTTGAGCCCTGTCATATCCATATTCGCAAAGGCGGAAATATTGCAAAGTTCTGGGTTGTCCCGGCTATCTCTTTAGCCTCATCATGGGGAATGAGCCCCAAAGAATTAAACCGATTGGAATCTAAAGTGAACGAAATAAAATCCTTGATTGAGGAGCGTTGGAATGAGCACTTTAACCTTTGAAGCGCGGGCTTCCAAGATTTGGTTTGATGAAGATAATATGTGGCTCAATCTATCCGACGGGCGTCAACTGTCTGTCCCCTTGGTCTATTTTCCTCGCTTGCATAAAGCCACAGAAGACCAAAGAGCAAATTATGAGATCAGTGGGGGAGGAACGGGTCTTCATTGGGATGAGATAGATGAAGACATTAGCGTCCCCAATCTGTTAATAGGTTTTTATGATCGGTCTATTACTTGAATAGGCCGTTGAAGGAAGAGCTGAATTACGCGCCGATTTCCTTGTGAAATCGGCGTTTTTTGTTCTGCTCCCTTCAAAAGGATTTTATCAAGGTGCCGGATGGGCCTGCAAAAAAGAGACCAGTTCTTCTGTGAACTCAGGTTGGAAAGATGCCGTGCCGTGGTCGCCCGGGACAATTTTCACCTCTATATTCGTCATCCTCGACTGCAAAGTCTGCGCCACAGGAAGCCTGGAGTCGTCCGCCCCTATGAGAGCCCAGCGCCGGAATGCGGTTGTGCCGCATGGCCTCTTCGTCGGGGGCCAATTCGTAGTTTCTGCCCCCAGCGCCATCATGCTTTGGACATTCAATTCCTCTATGCCGAAGGTTTGGATCATCGCCTCGATTCGTGCTTGCGTCCATTGGTTTAAATTCTCCTTGCTGCCTCTGAAGCCGCCCAGTGTTATCGTCAAAAAATGCTCGGGATGCAGCTCTCTGAGCTTGTTGGCGATTCGCGCCCCCATCGAGTAGCCATACTATATGGGCCCGCTCAATCTGCAAGTGATTGAGCAAGCGCACGGGGTCTGCGACCATTTCCAAACTGTATTTCTCCGCTTCGAGGGGTTTGCCGCTTTTGCCGTGGCCGCGATGGTCAATGGCGATGACTCGCCATCCATGGCCCCGTATTGTGCATCGCTGATGAAAAAGATGCGAATTGAAGTTGTCATAAGGTCCTTTCATAATGAGCAATTACCGTCGAATTCCCGCATGGTCCAAGAATGAGAAGATCGCCCCGAAAGCCTGTTGGAACTGGGCGTCTGAAAATCCCACATGCTTGCCGCCCTGGAGAGACTGTAGCTGGTGCAGCGCGCCCAGTTCCTCCAAGCGCTTATGGAAATTTATCGCCTGGTCATGGGGGACTACAGAATCGTCGGTACCGTGAATGCTCAATACGGGCGGTACTCGCCCACCGACAAGCTCGATAGGTGAGTAGCGCGACGGAATCTGGGAGATAGACGTTTCTTTGCCCACCCATTTTAGCGGGAAGTTTGCCTTTGGCCTGGTTTGGCTATAGTGGCGCGCAAGGGCCCGAACGTCGGTTATCCCGTACCAGTTGATAACCGCTGCGATGGTGAAATCGTCGCCCGGATAGCATGGATGCCCGGGGCGCGAACCCATAATCCCCGCCATGAGGGCCAGATGCCCACCCGCGGAGGCGCCACTGACGACGATATTGTCCAGGTCAAAACCGTAGTCGTCGGCGTGATTCACTACCCAACTTAGCGCACATACCGCGTCGTCGATTGCCGCCGGCGCCGTCTCCTTGCCGAGGCGGTAATTGATATTGACGACGTGCCAGCCCCTCTCCACGAAGGGCAGAAAGAGCGGTGGATCTGATCCGGTCTTGTCGCCCCGGATCCAACCGCCCCCGTGGATGAAAATCAGTGTAGGGCGCTTGTCAGGGGCGCGTTGAAAGTAGGTGGGCTCGCCGATCCACGACCCCTGCAGGTAGAGATCGAGCTTCTGTGCCGGGTCGTCTCCGTACGCCAGATTTTCGCTAATGCGAAAGCGATGGCTCCAGAAGGCACCTGCAGCCTGCCCGTCAGGGGCAGCACCTGATCGAGTTGAGAGCAAAAAAGCAAGTAGGACGACCGTTGCGGTGAGATCCCGGGAGCTGGGGGCTTTATGCAGCATTAATCGGGCAGTAAGGGGGAGGCGTGAAAGTGGACGACTTTCCAGGCGCCCTCGTCCCGGACCCACATCACCGACGTCCGCCAGGTATCTGCCACTACTTCGCCGCCGGGCAAGGTGGCCGCCCCGGCCAAATAGCCGGTGACGACAGCCGCATCGCCAAAGACCTGCACTTTCATATGCCGCCATTGCAGGTCGGTTTTGAAGCCGGCGGCAAAGAGGGCGGCCATGGCTTCTTCGGTGTGGAAGCCTTCGGTGAGTAAATCGCCGAGACCGCCAAAGGAGGTTTCTTCGGCGTGGTAATAGGGCACAAGAGTGGCCACGTCCTGGGCGTTGAGCGCGGCGAACCAGGCCTGGGTGGCCGCTGTTACGTTATCTGTCTCATCGGCGACAGAGCTGGTTAAAAGGATACTGCTCAGCACTAGCGATTGGATTATTCGGTGCGTCACGGTGTGTCTCCTTGTGAAGTGGAATTCACTGCTATATGAAGTGGGTTCACTGCTATTGGTCGGCGGGCGTCTTAAGCTGGTGTACCAGCGATGCATAGTCGATGCAGGCCCACTCTTCCGCATGAACTGCTTCGCCAGTTATTTGTTTTTTTCCGTATCCATTGGCTCTTCCTCAAGGAGAATGAAAATTGGCTGGAATGATTTCTTTTAGTCTCTCCGATTTTGGCCTTCAAGCAGGCCGCCGGATTCGGTCCTTGATGGCCTCGACGATAAAGCACGCATCGTCGTCGGCTCCGTGGATGATATCCGACTTGCGACTGCGTTGCCACGGCAGACCGACGAAATACAGGCCATTTACCGCACCGATACCGCCCTCATGGACGGGAAGACCCGCAGAGTCCAGTATCCAAGGCCCACTCCATTACGTCGTGTCCCCGGTATCGGCGGGGCAGGCGAACGACCTTGCTGGTGCTTACCAGGACGCGCCTGCCGCTGGCCAGGAGATCCTCGGCGATCTGGCAGCCCGACTGGCCACTGCCGACCACCAGGACACTTCCAGCCGGAAGGGCGTCCGCGTTTCTGTACTCGGCCGCATGCAGTTGATGTATCTCTGACGGAATATTAGCGCTGAGATCGGGTATTTTGGGCATTCGCTGCGGGCCGGTGGCAATTACGACGTGACGGGCTTCTATACGACGTGGGCCGGTTCCGGTTTCCAAGTCCAGGACGAAACGCCCCTCGCTATCGGTCTCCATCCTTGTAACTGTTGAGCGTGACCTTACCGGGAGTTGGAATCGGTCGACATAGCGTTCGAAAAACTCGATGAGTTCCCGGGCGGTGCAGAAGCCGTCACTGGGGCCAGTATCGTTGGCAAGCCCCGGTAAGCCACTGATGGCTCTGGGGGTATTGAGTTTGAACGAATCCCAGCGCTGCGAGCGCCAGCTTTCGCCGACGACGCCAGACTCGAGAACGAGGTGCTCGAACTGCGCGGCCTTCAGATAGTAGGAGACCGCGAGTCCGGCTTGGCCAGCCCCAATGACGGCTACGTCGTGGATCTCGTCTGACATTATTTTACCTTTGCCAATGTCTCGCAGATTTTGCCAAGCAGAGGCCGGAAAGAGGTGTCGGCCAATCTCGTTTTGGTGTAGCCGAATCCCAGCTCCAGGTCGGGATCGGCCAGGCCACACGATCCCCCGGCGCCGGAGTGGCCAAAAGCGCGCGGGCCACTGCCCCAGTAGAAGTGGCTATTGGTCTCTTCCATTGTGTTGGCGTGGTAGCCGCCAACCCGCGGCGTCGGTGTCTGGCCATCGGCCCCGAGCAATTGATCTACCCGATCACTTCGCAGAGTAAAGACCTGCGACAGGTGGGCCTCTGAAATGAGTCGGACGCCGTCGATCTCGGATACCAGCGCCCCGTACAGGCGGGCTAGGGCGCGCGCCGAGGTGCTGACGTTGGCCGCTGCCACCTCTGCCTCCCGAACGGCCGTGCTGTTGAAGACGAGATCCAGAGCGAGGGCCGTATCGGGCCATACCTTGCCCACCAGCGATTCTGGATCCGCGGCGTCCTGATCCCCGGGCGAGTCCGGCGGCAAATGGAGCGTGGTCAGGCGATGGTGCTGGCTGGCGGGCGTCCCCAGGAACATGTCGTCGGCCAGACCCAGTGGCGCAGCGATCTCGTCGCGGATGAACTGACCAAGGGTGCGGCCGTCGACGCGCTGGACCAGACCCGACAGGATCCAGCCAAAGGTCAGGGCGTGGTAACAGGCCGTCTTTCCGGGCTCGAATATCGGTGCCAGTTTCGCTGTTTCGGATACGATGTGATCCAGATCGGACCATAATTCGGGGTGGGGTATATTGTCGACATGCGGTACCTGGGGTATGCCCGCGAGGTGGTTGAGGGCTTGAACCACCGTGACGGACTGTTTGCCCTGGGCGCCGAATTCCGGCCAGTAGTGGGCTACGGGCGCTTCGTAGTCGATATGTCCACGCTCCGCCAGGATATGGACGGCCGTGGCGGCGATGCCTTTTGAGGTGCTGAAAACGGTACAGAGGTGGTCGGGCTGGATGGGCGTGTCGGATTCGCCGTCGACCGTGCCCGAAGGCTCCTGGGTTGGGGCCATAGTAAAACATCTGGTCCTTGTGCCCGGTGTTCAGGTGGTATGATCCGGCGCGGGGATGCTCTTGGGGAGCAAGGTTGATGGCGTTAAAGAAAGTGTCCGGCAGATCGCTGCGTTGGCAGAGAACGCGCTGCAGATGCGCCTCGGACACCAGGCGGCAGCCATCTACTTCGCTTATTAACGCCGCGTAGTGCCGCGCCAGGGCTCGTGCGCTGGCGCTGATATTGCCGGCGGGGATTTGCACGGCGCGCACTTGCGGCCGGTTGAAAATATCGACAACGCCTTCGTCAAAAGGGACGCACTGCAGCACCAATGGGTCAAGCTCGGGGAGATCGCCGGTGGTAGATTTGTCAAACGGCGTCGCCAGCCGCTCGTGCTCGGAGAAGGGGGTGCCCAAATACATCTCACCGCCCAAACCCAGCGGCTCGACGATTTCCTGCGCCACCAATTCACCGAGGTTGCGACCAAGACCGCGCACGATGCCCTCGGCGATCCAACCGATCGTCAAACCGTGGTAGCAAGCAGTGGAGCCCGGTGGGAAGATGGGTTTCAGTTTGGCCACTTCGCCGACGGCCAGGTCCAAGTCCGCCCATATCTGGCTGGTGGATTTACCTTCGACTTTGATGGTCTGTGGGATGCCGGCCAGGTGGTTGAGCGCTTGGTTGACGGTGATCGGCGCCTTCCCGGCGGCGGCAAACTCGGGCCAGTACTCGGCGACAGGCTGCTGGTAATCAATGAGTCCACGCTCGGCTAAGATATGTAAGGTGCTGGCGATGACGCCTTTGGTGGCACTGAAGATCGTGTACAGGGTGTCGTTGGCGACCGGGGTATCGCGTTCCTCTGACCGCCACCCGGCGACGCAGTCTGCTGCTAATTTTCCATCAACATAGACAGCCGCCTGGAGCCCCACTTCTTCACCGGACTCCACCAATTCATCCAGCAGTTTCTGCACGGCCCGCTGCAAATCTGCCATGTATGCTTCTTTTAGTAGATTATTGCACTAGTACTCTGACATTATGAATTTGCAGGATAGAGTGATTTCATCTTTTGCCGGGCCTTTTCGGCGGTAAATCGCCATTGGACCGTCTTTTGTTGCTGGTTGCGCTGTTGTTGCCAGGGAGCGAT